>JGI24021J15306_10001331_pt1 | contig 23804 bp, 13 predicted proteins | sample Ectturendosymbi1_FD_15306 | JGI IMG/M metagenome (IMG submission 15306) | reverse complement strand
ATCCGTCTATACCGGCCATCAGCACAACAACAACAAACACAGGCAATGGGGGTTGGTGGTCAAAGCATTTTCTAAAGACGATCAAAACATTCCGTTACTATGGCAATACTTTCCACACCTTTGCGCCGTTCCAGGTAAGGCAGCGCCATGTAACCACGCCAACCACGTCGCAGAACAAGGAAAGCGAAAGGATTTAGAAGTCACTATTGTCGCACGATAAAGGTGTAGGACGTTGGGGGAGAGTAGACCTCCAATAGGAAAAACAAAAAGACTAATTTGAAAGTACCACGCCATCAAGATACTTGTGCAACGTTGAATTCCACAGAATCTGCACGTGTGTGTTGCCAGGCATTTCAATGTTATGAACAGCTTGCTTTTGCTGATCCCTCCATCGCAGACAAGCTGAGCTGCTCCACACATTCACAGTTGCATCCCCACTGCCATCCACAGTCCCCGGTATTCCATTGGGGAAGAAATTCGGATCAACTGAATCATACAATAAAACCTGCAAAACCGTTGACCAAATTAAGGATGTGGTATAGGATACACGTTTGTTAAATGCTAGTGAGCAAAAAGGTTCCGTTTCAACTTGGTCTTCCACACCAAAAGCAAAACTCTCACCTCTGGCGTGCCGACCTGACTGGAGTATATGCAGTGTACGGCCACGGAGGGGGGGTCCAACGACCCCAGAATCATGCCGTTGTCAACCCACATTTGATAACACCACTGGCAACCGGAACGCTTCAAAAGCGTCTTGTAATCGTCCACAGTGTAGTTCTGCGTCGACGTAACTACGACCGTTCGCTTGTCGCTGGGCCAGAGGTCTGGCCGTGGGAGGGCAAAAACGAAGGCCGGTCCGGTCCGCACGGCGTCGCGCAACTTCAGGCGTGGAAGAACGTAGTCGTGTCCTTCGGTCTCACCTGCGAATGCACAACAGCAGTTGGCCGCAAGCGAAGAACAAACGAGTTATGTAACGCGTTGTGTGTATGAAACATTACTGAGCAACGATTTGTTTAAATGCTGTGTGATCATCCCGCGTTGCCGTTTGTAACTGCTTCACGCCCCCTTTGCGAACATCGAAGCACATACCGCACAATGTTTTCTATCACATCACAATCAGTCGCGTCACAATCACACAATGTTTTCTATTACATCACAAACAGCCGCGCACACTACATCATGAACATGCCTGACACAACGGCCTTGATTGCTTTCACGGAACCAAGGTAAGGTCCACTGATTGACACAAAACTGTCGATGTATTTGTCCTTCCACGCTAGGCTTTGCTGCATCAACCAGTAATAGATGAAGGTCGAACCCATGCTATGGCCAAGAACCAACACTTTCCTGTTGTCGTTTAAATGGTAAACTTTCTCAACGATTTTGGTCAAGTTCTTCAGGAACAAGGTATGTTGCTCTGTGAATTTAATAGTATATTGAGAAAGTTACAAGAGAGCTGTGGTGCCATTTGAGTCAAATCAAGAAAATTTCGCGTCTCAAATTGATAAATACATAGTCACTTATATACAATTAAAATTGAGATTCGGTTGTCTTTTTTCAAAAATTAATTTGAGGTTATTCCGAAACCCCAGCGTCATGCTGATTATAAGTAGTCAATTCTGCCACCCGATGCTCTTTCCTGCACGAGGATGCAGCTACTTCGCTGTCGCACACATCCAGGAAATCACGTCCTACGTCACTACCGCTGTGGGTTGTGCAGATCACATGCGTTTGGTTGAAACAATAGTTTGCGTTTCTCGTTTTAACAGCAATCAATCACAATGAGCGGAACGCTTTCAAATTGGTAAAAGCAAGTTTTGTTTAATTCCAACGAAAACAAAGAATGAGAAATTCAGAGAGATACTTTGCTGGAGCGGTGACGACGGTCGATGTTTTGTTTGCTACGTTCAATACTTCATTAGCATGTTTGAGCTATAGTTAAATACTTTCCGAAATTATTTAAAGAAAAAGATATGCAACGCTAGGTAGCAAAGTTATTTTGTGGAAATTGGCATGTGGCCGCATGAAGTTGGCATTACAGTCTAATTGTTAAAAGTGAGCGTTGAATTCAAATTGCGTTAACTACAACGACAACAAGAATATTTACTTGGTGAAAGTCTCCAGTCATAAGCTGCTCCCCACAAGTCTTTTTGTCGAGTGTAGCCAAGCTTCTTAACAAAGTGCTCAACGAGCGGAGCAAAGTACTTGCTGCCTGTTCAAAAGCAACTGTTAAGCACAAGACTGCTCCACAAAAAGCACACTGTTCAACCGCACAACCTGTTATGCTGTTGCGCATTAAGCCTGGTGCGTGTTGGAAAGCAGAGACCGAAGTTCTGCTGAGTGGTCGGAACCAGGAGCGAACTTCGGCAGAACATTCCCGACTACAACACGCATGGCCGATGGCGTTTCAAATGCCACATGTCTTCGAAAATTTTGGAAAAGGAAAGTAACGCTGAGAAAGTGTCAATGTCTGGTTCGTTGCTGTGGGAGGACCTCTTTAGGTAGACACTCAAGCAGGGGTTCTTAAACCTGGGGTTCGTCAGCTTCTTAGGGGTTCATGAACGTGTCTTTCCAAAATCCAATTAACAAAATTCGCTACTTTTTATTCTCCCATTCAGGTCTTTATTCAGCTTAATCGCACCACAAATGCAGTCTGATGGACATGTTCATGTTGCAAATAGACTGACCCTTTTTTATTTGAATTTGGTAACAGCAATTTGCTTCTTGCCAGGTCGGTTGAGGTGCTCAAACTAAGAAGAGACCAAATCTAATTTCTCAATAATCGAATAAACATTGACAAAACGAACGGGTCCGCAGCGGTTTTGGGTGCAGTGAAAAGCTCCGCAGCGACGAAAAGAATCACTGCTCGAGAGTCTCATAAAACTGAAAGTGATTGCCTCGTGTGCCCTAGTTTTTTAAAACCGCTTGAGCAGACCCGCGAGAACAAGCAAGGAGTTTTGAAAATGCGTATATCTCGAACCTATTTTAGTTTTGAAATGTTCTCATTCGACAAACATAGAAAATTAAAAGCATTTGCATCGGAAACAAATGCGCTAAATGTAACTTTCTTTTTTTACTCCAAATGCAACGTTCATTTTCGGAAAGTATGTGGAAGGCGCTGACGCTTTGAAACGTCAGCAAGCTTTTCCACGCGAGGAAGTGTGGCAGTAGTTCTCTATACTGCTACGCGCAAGCGCTATACGAAGTGTATACTTCTTGCTCATGTAGGATGTAGGCATTAAAACCAAGCTTTCATGAAACATCGAAAATTTTATATATCAGTGAGAATTACAGGAGTCGTCCTTGCCGATATACAGCGGTATCAAAAATGCATATGCGAAAATGTACCTCCACTAGCATAAGCTTCACAAACGCTATAAACTTTCACGTAAAAATGATTTTCGGGAAGCCTGGTCTGCAGAATTTTGATCAATAAAGCACCACTAAGCTCACTAAGCTGTAGTCTTGCTGACCTTTCCTTCTGCCCAGTGCCACTTATGACAGCGCGCAAGGAGCGTTTCGTAAAAAGCCAGTCCCGTCAGAATTAACTGTCATCCACCATGTTGATGTTTGCCACTGTTTAGAAGCCGTGGTATAAAAAACACATTTCCTTCTGCAAATGTTCGCCCCGCACCTTGCGGGGCAACTAATCAACCTCCCTGTCCAATGGACGTGTGTCTTCGAAATGACTTTTATGTCGTTAAAATAAAAGTGATAATCGCAGGGGCGGATCTAGCCTGTAAGGTTAGGGGGGTCGGTTTCAGTAATATTTGGTAGTTAAGTTTCATAACTTCGCTGCTGTAACACTGCTGTGACAAAACAATGGACGACAGAATGGCCTAATATCGCGAATGCTGTTTTCCAAATTGTACAAAATCGTGGTGAATAAAACTACTTTCGTAGGTTTTAGGGGGGAGATCGCCCCAGTCGCCCCTCCCTCTGGATCCGCCCCTGGATGATGGTCACAGTCGCTGTCAAAGCATAGTGGGCAGAGTGCAGCAATTTGATGTAATGAAGTGTGCTTAAGCAGCTACATCAAAATGTTTTGCCGGGATTAGCATTAGAGGAACAGTGCTAAACGCTGCATAATGGCTGACGTATGAGGTGAGTCACGACGTGAGGAATTGGTGGCAGCTGAGAATGTTCACAAAAGGCATTGTTTCAACAACAAAGGCAGTCGCAACGTTTTACTGCAACAATGTTCGGGTGTACGCTTTTACTGCCTCCTCGCACTCTGATACAAAGGTTTGTCCCAGCAGCCTGCATTGCTCTGGTAACAATGCTGTACCTTTCAATACTTAAAAAGGTCTTACGGCGGATGGTCAAAACATTGTTTGTTCGGTCAACACTTGTTTCCACAATTCGCCACAGAATTCAACGAAATTAAATCAACTTTATTGGCAGGTAGAGGATAATTTGTCAGCATATCAACGATCGCTTCATATTTTGCACATTCACCAAAGTTAGTGATTCGTATAAAAATTCAGTAGAAAAAATACCAAATCCGTGATTAACCCACCTGGCAACAGTCACTATTACTCTGCACATGACTTTAAAATATTTCCTTCGTATGTGCAAATTTAAACAAAATCGTTGCTGTTAGCAATTAAATGTTACACCCTACGGACTATCGAAGGCATTGTTTTGACATTAACAGCTTTTGCATTTAACTGAAAAACTTATTGTCCGCTAGAGCTTCAAATCTTATGTAACAGAATGTGAAGTCAGGCAGTTCTGTGAAGTAGCAAAGGCTACTTCCCATTCAACCTTTATTTTTGCGAAGTTTTGTCAAAGTTTGCATTCCTCAATAATAATCCAGTAAGGTATCAAGTCACTCTGGTGGTGGGCAGGCCTGGATCCCTGGTAAATTACACCACAGGCTTCAAAAGTAGTACCTACGACCTTCCTGTGTGCTGCTGGACAACCATGGAATAGGACAGAGGAAAATCAGTGATTATCAAGTACTCACCTGAACCTTAATTCTCCTCTCATTACATTAAAAGCTGTGTTGCTCAAAATTGCCCAGACAGGAAGACACGAAACATAATATCACACATTTTATAAGTACCTGGAGCATAATAATTTTCATCCAGATATTCAAATGCTTCTGTTGAACTGAAATTAGGAACACGAATACGAACACCGTCGTTGTTCCTTACTTTTCGAGTAATGTTGTTGTACATCAACCTGTGAATTGAACGGCAAACACTGTTGTGGCAAATGTTTTTCAAAACATGTCACATTCTTTTTCTCACATTATGACTGATGCCATAAAAACTAAACTTAACCTCTAAACTAAGATAAAATTTGGTTGATACATGAAAATTTGTATCACAATCTGCTTACTTCATGTTGTCAACCCAGCAGTCCACTGCAGGGGGGAAAAGCTGTTCCAAATTAAGCCATAAGCTGTACCAATCAGCTTTCTTGTCACATGCAGATGACACAACATTAGGTTTGTTGAGTTTTGCATTCAATCGCGCTCCCAAAATTCCAGGAACTAAAGAGTAAAACAGTGTTAGTCTGAACAATAAGATAAGCATCAAACATTGATCATGGAATTTACCAGGAACACCAAATGCATCAGCAATAATGTTTCCAAGCAAAAATAAAAAATCATATTTGTAGTCAAACCAGTTACATGGAAATACAGCCTTAGTTTAAGAACCATGACATCTTAACTTGTATTTATTGCAGGCTAGCAAAAATCATATGAACTTTTCAAAATCAACTGTTTGTCATCATCAGCAAATTTCAATAAAATTTTGAAGCCTATGCAAGCTGCTGAAATGATAGAAGCTCAGAGTTCTGAGGAACAGTTTATAAAAAATGAAGGTTCATTCTGCTACACATAAGTTTTTTGAAAAACTTAGACACTTGTTCTGGCAATCAATCCTACGGCAATCTCAGTACTGACTTTTATTCCAACCTGAGCTAATCAAAACCACATTACTTCTAATATCTGTCGCAACCAGGGAAATAAGTACATGGAAAGATTTCTAACAGTGACATAACCATGTATCCAGTTTTTCAAATAATGTGAAAACCATCCTCAGCCGATGTTACTGAAACCCGAAAAAGGGAAAATGCAAGTGATAGACCATAGTTAACAAGTCTTTGTCACACACACATTACTTTCTTGACAAAAACCAATAAAAGCACATTTGCTTCCAGATACGTAACATTATTTAAAAACTTCAGATTCTGCTAAAAAAGGTAGACTACACACAAATGCTTTTAGCAATCTCAAATGCATACCGATATGCAACAGTATACATAATTCCTTCTGTAGACGGGAATCCATGGCAAGCCAAAGTCATCAAGAACAAATACGTATCGTAAATCTTACCCATGACCACTGGTTTCCGGTTGAAGCAAGTAGCTGCAGATGAGCAATCTTTAGCATTGTATGAAAAAAATGGTGTTTTCTCAAATTGTAACACTTGACTTGATACTGGATGAACCACGTGAAAGATTAAAAACACAAAGGCAGAAGAAATTGCAATCCTCATTGTTTAATACCACTTATAATTCCGCAATCTTCACAACATGAAAATACTCTACCAAAGATTATAATTCAAGCAACTTATCAATAATCAATGCATAAACACCTTTACCTGCAATACATACAACACAAAAAATGTGATTTTGTGAAATAAACAATTTACACAATGATTGAATAAAATCAACTTGTATTGATATTTTAATATGCCAGCACAATTTTAGAAAGCCATAAAATTGAAATAATAGCTAATAAAAACTGATGGATTTATGTTGTGTTTCACTAACTCAACATCATAGAGTTATTTTAATGAAAACTATTATACAAGGAATATCTTGTGCAAAGTGATTGGATAAATTGCTCTCATACATAAACACTGAAAAAATTTGTTTGAAAGCTACATTGGCAGGTCATGTCCTACTGAGGGATGACAAGGACATTCACATAAAAAGTGGTATCACTCCAATGTGCCGCAGACACAGAGGCAAATTTGCCCAGTGCTTAACTGCAATAAAAATACCATTTTCTGCTTTTTGAATTTTTTATACATTCTCAAGAATTCATGTGTTCATCAACAACACATAACATATTTAAGACATTTGAGGCCTGGATGTAAAACAACTAATATGCATTTGCTCAGTGGCATACATCTTGACAGCAACAACATCATTCAGATCGCTAAACCGCATCAACATCCTTTTATGGCAGATGGCAACAGGACCAACGGTCAGATAATTTGCCCTTGGATAAAGACCCTGCTGGTTGGTCTGGGATACAACAGTTGTGGACACTTTCACTATAAGGACAGTGTCATCCAGCAGCGCAGTTACACAGTCGAACAAACTGAAATAGCAAAAATCAACAATTACCAAGAACGTTTTCTCAATTACACTTTACAACCAGTGGCCATAGAAACCTCTCAGTACAGTACTTATGGCATGAAAACTGCCCCCTTCTTTGGTGCCCTTGCCAAGAAACTTGTTATCACATTGGTGAAACCCAGGAGCACTACTGGCTACAACAATGCTTGTTGTTGGCTGTGGTCCGAGGCAATGCTGCCAACATTCTGAACTGTGATGTCGTAAATGTCCATCAATGCACTCTTCTTGCTTCAGTGCCCTTTTATCTTTTACTGACATAGCAAGGATGCAAGCCGCTTCCTTTTGCATCCTTGCTTTGTTTGCCCCTGTGTTTTACTGCGTTCATTGTTGTTTCCAACAATGTTATTATATTTAATTTTTTTTGTAATGCATGTGTAATGCTTTTTATTTGTTTTATGTTACTGTTGTTATACATTAAAAATACTAAAAACTATATCTTCCTACTTCAAATATCTGATGCTTTTTGAGTTTGTAGATTTTCCCATCATGATCATATACCTTCTCTGTATGAAGGTGAAATGTTACAGTGGTTGCTGGATGCAGTGTAATACTATAAGCTAGTGGTGCACAACCTGTTTGTTATTGCCAGGTGCATTGTGTTTATTTTTATTGCAGCCACCTGTGATAAAGATATTTTTATGTTTTTGCATTCCTAATATGTTCTGCTTCCTGGACTGCTTTCACACATGTTTGGCCGTCTTTCTACTAAGTATCGTCATACAGCAGACAAAGAGTTTTCCTAATGTTTTCCTAATACTTGTGCACAGCCACATACATTTTCATTGAAGGACACAGGTTGCACATCACTGCTATAAGGTAGTGTTCTGCTGTGGAGAATAAGTTTGGAGTGATGTGGAGTTGTTTCCGCAACAAATCCATAGGCCACCTGAACGAAAACAGACAAGCACACAGAATGAAGAATACAGTATGCAACAAAAGCCATACTGCAGTACTAGCTCAGTACATGTGTTAGCACAGAGCTGACTGCATGTTTGGTGATTTGAGATAACGCAGAGTTTTCCCATTCTACTGAGAAACTACTGTGTGCAATAGTAGTGAAAGGAACAAGGATGACAGTTCTTGCACAGTAAGGTTGCAAAGTAAAGCATCCCACAACTCAAGAGCTGGGAGCTACTGTCCTACATTGTTAATACTTAGACTTAGAGACAGGAAATAATTTTATAAACACAGGCACAGTACATTTCCAGTAACTCTGGTGTTATGATCAGTCTTATGATCAGCTTCATCTCTTTGAGTAAAACTCATTACTAAAATCAATACCAGGTTGCCAAGTCCAGATGGACTAAAATGCCAAATTGCACATCAATTCAAAAAATGGCAAATAGTTTCCAAACATGCCAAACAAGTTGAAATAGGCCAATGGCTGTCACTTTTGAATTACCTGGATGAGTAATGGCAAAGTACAATGTTGCTTTGGAACAAACCTAGATTTATTGCAAACAAATGAGCAAAAAATTGTTATCTCCAAAAGCACCATGTCTTTTTATATGTATTTTTATTAGAGATAGACCAATATATCAGCCTGGCCAATATATCGGGCAAATATTTGAGTTTTAATGATATATGGGTATTGGCCAAAATGGCCAATTTTATCGGCCTCAGTAGGTGTTGACAAAACACTGTTTCTTATAGTCCTCACGCATGCAGACAACTTGTGCAAGAAAGCCACACGAACCAAGTCAAGACAGTTATCTTGCAGCAACGCTAGCAAGTGCGTTTTCATAAACAAGCAGACAAGATGAACCACTGAGCACGCGTCGGCCATCACAGCCTAAGCAAAAGCATCATCATTAATCATTCAGATTAATTAAAAATCATAGCAAAATATACAAAATATACATTAATCAAATTAATTAAATATCATAGCAAAATATTGAAATTGCTGCAATTTGAAAAATTTTAGCTCATGAATCAAAATCACAAATTGATTTTAAAGTTTTTGAAAAAAAGGTAAGGTATAGAATACATCATATATTTTTGATAATGAAGCAGAAAACAAGATTTAAAAATTTTGGAAATACCGGTTATTGCTGTCAGCTATCAGCCCAGGAATGGCCAATATATCGGTATCAGACCCAAAAAAGCCATATCGGTAGATCTCTAATTTTTATTAGGCATTTTCTGTAAGTGTTTGAACCAGTAAAAAACAAGTCATGAAAATACCAATACAGTACAGTATGGTGACCATGCCATAAATTTTAATTTTTTTTAATTAATGCTTCGGAGGTTTCAAGCAATGTGGAACATAACACCACGCTGTAGTCTCATTATAGGCTGTGCGGTTGACAAGATAGTTAACCAATGTGCAAGGTAACACTGCACAGCTAAGGGAACAGTGAAACTTACAGAAAGAATGAGGATTTCATTACATTACTTTGAATCCGGCACATAAACATCTGATATTTGTCATAATTCCACAACCTTCTATCACAAAATGCAGTTACAGAGAACCCACAGAACTATTCGCTTCCCATCAGGTGGACCAAATACACCTATCACTACTCAAAACATGCCAAATAACATAATGCTAAAAAGACTGAAATTACTCTCAAAATCTAAGCTGAATGGAGACAAGTTTTTAAAAAATGCCGAACAACATTTTTTTACTGCCAACACCACTAAAAAAGGCCAAAAACATGCCAAATTATGGCATAGATGCCAAACAGCATTTTTTCATGCTAAACCACTTCAAAAAGGTAAAATTTCTTAAATTTGGCATTAAAAATGCCAACCTGGCAACCCTGATCAATACACCATAGTAGATAGCAGTGTTCATTCTAAGGTGCGCAAATGGCCGCAGTAGCCCACCACCAGACCATTTGTGCAGTGAAATCTCATTCTCGCGCGCTTGCAACATTACAAAATTAATATCGTATATAGATATCGCATAGCCTTTCAACACTTGAAACGTTTCACTGGTTGTGTGTCTACATGGTTGAGCAATTGCATGCGAACTGAAATAAATATTTATATTCAGTGTAAAATTTTCTTAGAGGAAAAACTGGTAGACGGTTAACCAGAAACTCCTACCTATGTATCTGTTAAGTTCAGCACCTGATATTGGCTTGAGCTGAACAATGAGTAGTTGCACCACTTACTAACAACGCAGATGATGATGATCTGCTCATTCGTTGTCGTGGCTTAAAGTTAAGTTCGAGACTTTAAATTTAACACGGAAACAAGAATGTTTCACCAGCAGTAGCAAGACAGACCACCCACGAGGGCTGACGCACCCAAAAGACCTCGATCTGCGGAAACGAGTACGACGTTAGAAGTTAGAGCACGCATGCAATAGCATTCGTTTTCTTCTTGGAAAGGAGGTCATCACGTGGCTTGCGACTGTCAAGACGCGTGAACTGTTGCTGTTGCTCTCAAGGGATCAACGCATGATTGTCTAACCGCCACAACAGTTCAATGTAACGGTACAGAAGACCAATAGAATGTATCCCTAAATACATAAACGTGGTTAATACAACGCATTAGAAATAATGAAAACGTCTTTCAATATTTCTTATCCTGGCAGTTGCCTACAGTAACAAACTGCTGTTCTGTGCACCACTGGTGTGGTTACGGATACCACACATCGCGCTGTTCCGGCACAAACTTCTGACACAGGTCACACAGTCGCATTTTCTCCGGGTTCATCAACGTCGACGATGATTTAATGCAAACACCTTTTACTCTTTAGTTAGTTAAATTGTAATCACTAATCACATTTGTAACAAAGCTAAATGTACCAAAGTATTTGGCAAATAGCATGCGACTCAAAAAAACACGAGAAATGAGTTTCTTGTACTTAAATGGACCTAGGGGGGTTTCTAGCGTTATGGAGTATCTGTCAGCATAACCCTAATGCAGCTACATCGCAGTTGAAACTTGACTGACATGCACCACGTAGATGTGATCTACGTAGTCACTAACTTTACGAATATATACAGCCTCAACAACCTACTAACATCATCTCACAAAACAGTGACTTTATCCTGAAATACTGACATTGGTACACAAGCTTGAGTGACGATTTTACGGAAAAATGTTTCTTAGATAGTGACAATTTGCGTTGTTGAATTAACATCAGGTATCAACGACGTACTATAGCTACAGCAACGTCTTAGTTTTCAGGTAGTAAGCAAACTCAGCTGGTCGGAAAATTGTCTTTGTTTTTGTCAGTGAACACACAGTTACTCGTATCAGTAAACTGGTAACTGTTTGTTGACGATATTGGTCGCTCACTAACTTTTGCCCACTTTATCAGCTGAGCTAAATGACACTGAGGTCACAGTGCACGGTTGTGAAGGAGTTTGATCATGGTGACCTGTAGTAACCTCAACTTGTGCTGGAAATCGATTCGAAACTTGCCCTGCGCAGAACGACCTTTCCAGCAGTTGTCGCTGCTGCTACGATACAACAATGACCTATTGTTACTCCGGTAGTTGTGACAGTGCTTTCATTCACGTTGCTGATTGGCTGTTATTGTGACACGGTCCGAAAGCGTAAACTTGTCAGTAATGACGCATTTCATCTTCATTGTGCGTTGCTGGATGTATTTTTTCTCAAAAGAAACGAGGTTTATGAAAGCTTGCAAGTGCTATTACGCAAAAGAACATTATCCAGCCTTATTATTCCAGCTAGAGTTGCCAGATCACTTGACATTTTTTCAAAGCCATCTTTTCGTTTTTTGATTATTGAAATTTTACCTCTACTTTGATAACATTTTAGATAGTGGTGTAGCACATGTAGTGGTGACATAACTGTTTTTGAATGGTTTATTTTTTACTACACAACTGTTTAAGATGGAGCAAATCTACTCGTTCTTATGTTCACGTACATTGTTTGACATCTTGATTCTTGAAAGTTCAAAGTAATCAATAGTACAGTAATGAAGAATTTCACAAATGTGCAAGGACTTTCAAGGACGCCAGAAAATACTCAAGGACAGCAAAATGTTTATCAAGAATCATGGACAGAATCAGTTTTGATAGCAAATTCAAGGAAAGTCCTTGGCGCTCAAGAACGTCTGGCAATCTTAATTCTAGCTAACGTTACTAATTTAACATATTAAATTGTTAAATGCTATCTCTGCTCCATGTTGCGGTTACCATGCAGAAGATGGCCGGTGATGCGAATGTAAGCGCACTGTGACGTTTGAATGTTTATGGTGCAATTGTGGCGAGATTGCTGCTTGATGCTACTGAAATCGAAAGTTTCTTGTGCTCCACCATGTAAAGTTACCAGAAATTGAGTAAGCTACAAAAGTCCTGTCTATTCTAGTGCCCTTTGCAACAACATATTTGTGTGAATCTGGATTTTCCTCTGTATTTCATTTGAAAAAGAAGTGTCGGAACCGTGTTCAAAAGCCCTCGAACGATTTGTGGTGGCTCTGTGTGATTGTGTGCCAGGGTATGATCGGATAATTTCTGAGATGCACCAACACAAAAGCCACTAGGTATGTTTGTAATGGGCAGTAAGGTATGAAAGTGAAACGGTACGACTGAGTGTTTTCTGTTATGTTGTCAGTAGATCAATCGCAAATTTTTAATACGAACTTGATTTCACGTAACACTATTCATCGTCAATCCTTACATCCGCAAGCAATGCTGGCGGGTGAAACGCTGAAAGGCTAAAACAAGGGCAGGGAAAACAAGCAACCTCAATACTGAAGTGAATAAATCACAAAACACCAACTGCGACAGTTAAAATTGGAAATTACGTCTTACTCAAATAATTGCATTCACTGGAGCTTCAAAACTTACTGCAAAGGTAACATAAACTCAACAAATCCCAACACAAGCTGCGATGATTAACACTATAAAATACGTCATTCCTGGATCAATGCGTTCAATAGAATTTCCTTCAAATTTTCCTTCATTTATACAAGAACGCGTCTGCGCTTGTGGTTAGCGAAAGCGAAGTTGATGTTAGAAATTTATTTCAAATCAGTCGTTCTTCGAACGAAAGTGCCATTCAACAAGAGTGAAGTAACTGCATTGAAAGTTCAATTCGCTCGTAAGTTCAGTTTGATTGACGTAATTTTGCGCTTGCGCTCGCCGCTCGGATCTCCACTGCAGAGCTTCCTTTGCAACTTTTGGCTTAATTGCGAGTGGTAGCTGCACACTGTCTAATGTCCACCAGGCCGGTAGCCAGGTTTTAATGTTTGGTGGGCAAAAAAACATTTTTTACATTTTTAGGAAGGCAAGATTTTTGTTTTTATTACATGTTTTCTAAAAAATTGGTGGGCATAACACAATTTGGGGGGCACAAAAAATTAGGGGGGCACTGCGCCCGAATGCCCCAGCGTGGCTACGGCCTGATGTCCGCCACGGCAGCATGCTATTAGTCATAAACATGTTTTCTTACTCTAGCATTGAACTGAGTTCTTTCAGAATCTCCTTGACTACCAGAAAGGCTTGATCGTACATGCTGTGGCGATAATCGTTCCACATCTAAATATTACACGTGAAATCTCACAGAAGCCTTCCACAAAATCTGGCCACCGTTTTTTCAAAACAGGAACATTAATTTCGGTCAAATGAGCGTCAGTTCCACAAAATAAAAAGTAAAAACGTAAAATCTGCAAGGCAATGATTTAAAATAAAAATGAATGGGTAAGTCACTAAAAAACTGAAGAGTTACAAGTCAGCATGCTATCACGCAAAGTGTTCAAAACGTTGACCTCACTACACACTACAAATTACCGAAATATTACCAGCGATGAAGTGCAACACGATATCAGAGTCAGGAATCGGGAAGCGGGTTACATCCCATGCAGCATCAGATAACAAAATACCAAAGTCACAACGCAGAGCGAGAAATCGCGTATCAGGAAAAAAGGCAATGACCAAAAGAGCAACTACTTGGTGTGGGGCAAAATCAATTTTAGAATATTAATTTCCACGTCGATTCTGTGAAACCGTTTACCTTCACACTCCTCGAGATAGCTAGCTTTGGGTTATTCTACAAAGGTAACTTTGAAACATTGCGAAATGGGTGGTTTTTGTGTCAAATCGTGGTATTTGTAAAAATGTTTCAACAGAGCAGCTTTATCATTATCAGCAGTAGCGTCAAAAGAATTCCAAATGCTACGATGGGCGTTCCAGCGAATGGAGAATTTATTTATCGTCTGCCCAACACATTGCTTACTGCAAATGGTGCAAGCAGCCACATAAATGCCGTAGTTGATGCAATTAAGTTTCTATTTAAGTTGAAAAGTCTTATGCAGTGTTTCTAAAACTTCAGTATAGTTTACTATCGATGTTCTGTGGCGACCAAAATTTCCACTCTGTGCGCAGTGACCACATGGAGCAGATGAACCAGTCTCTGCAGTCACAACATTTCTGTGCGCGAGTGTTTTATAATTTGTAATGTGCGAACCAATTGTTGCTGGTCGTTTGTACGTAATCATTGCATCTGGTTTCAGGTTTTTTTTGAGTAAGTTTCAATAACGAAGGAAAAGACGTTTCCCAAACCATTTTATTGGCATTGTTTTTTGCTCTGGGAGGATGGAGCCTCATTTTCCAGCTAGATGATAATGTTATCATGTCTTGCACCATGTTCTGGGAGAAGCCAGAGCGTGAAGCTTTATTCCGAAGTCGTACGATAGCTGACTGACAGTCTTCATCGCGTTCGTTCAACCTTCGCATTCTGATGGCTTCCCCAAAAACAATTGATTTGAATGTTGAGCATGGCTGATGCGACAAACCACTGATGAAACACCTATGTTCAGCTGTTGCTTTCACAAAGTCATTGGTAATGAATCCATATTTCTCGTTTGGCGCAAGGCAGTGATGTACATCAAGGAGTTCCACCGAACCATCAGCTTCCATTGTGCATTTCTGTCAACGTGAGCTCCAAGCTTGCTGATGTGAAGGCAGTTTCGAGAGTGTCTCTGATGTCCTTTGTATTTTCGCTCCCGAAAGACAAGCAAACAATATCATCGATGAATCTCCTAAAGATTTCTGCTTTCTCAATTACAAGTGAATACGGTTCTAATACGTAGTGGGCAGTAATATTGGCTAAGGACATGGTTCTCAAACCGTGCGTCGCGACGCCCTGGTGCGTCGTTTTCATTTTTCAAGGGCTTCGCACAAAAGTAAACCCAGTGCAGTTTTATTCATTGAACTAATAACAGTAAAATTCAGTGCAGTAGTATAACTTTACCAAAGAAAAGTTGTTGTTCAATACAGTCACGTTGATAGTAGACAGCTTATATCTACTATCTCATGAATACACAACTGCTGTTATTGTTTAGTAAACATTGTTTACTAATAAACGAATTGCACAGTTGTAACTTACTTTGCGTCAGACAAACGAAGGCTGCAGTAGTCAGTTATCAAAATAATCAACTTGCTCATTTCTTACAGTAGCTTAGAACGAAATATTATTTAAATTTGGTTTTACCAGGTTCTTTTTAAGGAAAATGTAAGGTACCCGGTATGGATCTGCAGGGACCCGATTTCTCTGATTCTAGGGACCCGATTTGAAATTCTAGGGATCCGAATCGGGTCCCTAAAACGCCTTAAAAAACCTGGTTTAACTTAATTACAGTAAGCTCAATGCTGCTTTGCAAGGGCAGGATGATAAAATATATTTGACGCATCAAATATAATTGTGGCGTTCATCTAAAAGCTGTCGTTGTGGAAGGAAGATATCAAAAACGCGTGTGGAAGTTCTCAGTGTTTTACTTTCTTGTATAATTTGCTTGAAAAGAAATATATGATGCTGCCTTCAATTCTACGTAGTACAATTTTGCAATATCCATCCGAGCTCCAGTCGAAAATTTCCTCAGTACTTTCCGGAGAATTTATCAAGCTATTAACGAATTCACCATCCTTTTGTCCAAGCTGCCCTATCGTCCTTTGCTGAACAAGAAAAAGAGGACTATATTGACCTTACCTGTAATACGTCCCTGAAAAGAAAGATTTATTCAGGAAGTCCGACAAATTTTTGGATTTCATTGAATAACGAATACCCAGCTTTGGCGAAAAAACGCTACGGATGGTTATCCCCTTCGTATGTATGCGAAACAGGATTTTCAGACATGGCCGTGATTAAAACCAAATGCCGATCACGAATAAACTTTGAGAGCAGAGGCGCAGCCAGAATGAGGCCGAAGAGGCCATGCCCCCCCAGAAAAAAACTTGTCGTTCTTTCAGCAGGTCCGTAAATAGGGGGTAGCTGGGGGCGAAGGCCCCCCTAGAAAAATTTTTGTCTTCCTGGAAAAATGTGCTGGACAAATTTAAAAACTATTGGACATACTTAAAAAAATTGTGCCCCTCTCAGAAAACTCTTCGCACCCTTGGTGTCTCAAGCTGGTTACGGGCCTGTCATTCTGTCTCTGGCCCCTCCGTAGCTATCGGGCCCCAGGGCAATGCACCTGCTGGACCCCCCTCTCACAGCCCCTGAGCCAGTAACCCAAACTCTGAGCTACGAGTTAAACCTTATAGACAGGGCTGCCATCGACCTAGAACCAAAAATAAGGACGGCTGAGGAAATTTTGATTATATTACCTAAAAATAAAATGATTGTTTCTGTTTGCACGACCAACGTCAGATCATATCTTTGCCTATTTATCTTCAGGAACCATTTGCTTCAGCAATGTCTTCTTCTCGACTTTTTTCTTGTAATCGTCACGGAAAATGTTTTTTTCGCTTGCTCCTTTCTTGAAGTAATTAAATGCTAAACCTTCGCTGCAAAACCAGCTTTCCTAAGAATCCTAACCAGAGCAGACAGCTTATAGTGCTAGCACTACCTGATAGTGCGTTATGTCTCTGTGCTGCAAGATTATACTATTTTCACTACATCAAAAAAACTTTTATTACAAAATGTTTACGATGTGATAGAAATGGTCTGTATGTCTATCAGATATTGCTTATTTAAAATTGTTATGCTACAGAAAATAAGGACGCAAATCTCAAATAACGACATTTCTTAGAAATAAGGACGGTATGGTAGCCCTGCTTATAGAGGCACTCCAATTGTGTCTTTTTCTCAAACATTCACACACTGTTGCACTTATTTGCAACGTTGCCAGTCACATCAGCAAGCAACAAATGAACGTTTATTTTCAACGGCTAGCCTATCTACGCGGCACTATGGGGCAAAACCAAGCCCGTAACTAGCTAGAAAAATTTTCGGTCCCCTGGAAAAATGTGTTGGACATACTGTAAAACTATTGGCCACAGGCCCGTAACCAGGGGGGAAGGGGCCGAAGCCTCCCCTGCAAACCTTTTCGCCTCCCCTGGAAAAATCTGTTGGGCATAGTTGAAAACGATTGGACATAGCTTAAAACTTGCGCCCCTCTCAGAAAACTCTTCGCCACCCCTGGTGTCCCAAGCTGGTTACGGGCCTGGGCAAAACCGTCTGATGGATTGGCTTTTTTGACGAATTATCGTGGTGTGACATTGATCCTGAGATGGTTATCGACGAATTGTCCAAAAGGAAACGCAGGCTGAATTTTATATTTTGATTGTGCTCGCAATGGCATGTGTTTTGTAAAGTCAAAACACGGCTATGACATCCTCTGATTTGTTCCTATGAATCCGCTTACATACTTTTAGTTTATTTTGACTTATTCAATAGGCATAATCAGTGATATTCTCGAGGACAACGTTAAACGGCGCTTCACGTTATGTTCATTGAAAACTGTTTGGTTAACAACTGCTGGATAATGATCACTACGAAAGCAAAGGTTTTCTTGTCTTTGTTAAAATTTATCGATGCCGACTGGTAGAAGATATTTGACGTGATATCCTGTTGTAATAGACCAAAAATTGACCAGTGACATCAAAATGATCTTTGTGCAAGATAGCTGAAGTTTGAAATCTGACGACGTCAGTGACTGACCCCTCCCAAACAAAATTCCTGGCTGCGCCCCTGCTTGAGAGTTAATACGGATGGCAGTTTCACAAAGTCTTCCAAGATTCGACTAATGTTGTAAAAATAAGCAAGCTCACGCATCACACTAAAATAAATGATGCATGTTTCTTTTTGATTTTTCATCAATAAATAAAACTTTGATAATTACTAACATCTTATTGCTGGTGCGTCGCAAGTCTAGCAAACTTTTCCGAAGGCGACGCAACGAAAAAAGTTTGAGAAGCACTGGGCTGAGGTAACTGCGTGATTATCACCGGCAACTATACCTTTATCTTGAATGTAACAGTTGCTTTCAAATTGTGTCATCACATTACTCAGACAAACGTTGTTTAGTTGTAATATGGCCTCCCGGGCGTCACCATCAAACTTGGAATGTTTTTCAAGTGCTCGACTGAGAGCGTGTTGCACAATATCTCCTCTGAGGTTTGGGTATAAGCAGGGCCGGCGCAAACCATTCCAGCCCCCTAGGCAAGATCCATTGTCAGCGCCCTCTCATAGCTTATGACGTCATTCTGCTCAATCAGCCGTGGCACGATCTGTTTAAACGTAAACAAACACATTCTCTTTGCACATTAAATTTGCCGGTGCGTCCTAGGCAAGATCCATTCCAGCACCCCTCCACCCAAAAGACCCTTTTAAGGACGATTTTTACATCAAACTAATTTATTCGACGCATGCCGAGTTTATTTGAATCCCAAATTTATCAAAATATTATCTACACAAGTAACAAGCGTCACAGCGTTCACGTAAACAAAAATTCTAGCATAGGCCTCAAAAAATTTTTAGTCTTGTGTCGTAACAATCGACGACGTGCTGCATGCACAACAAAGCTCTGACATTCGCCAAGTTCACCAATGTTCGTTATGTTGCGTACCAGCTGATATCTCTTTATTACATAAATTAAAGTGGTAGGCCTATGTCCTATTATCTATGTCTTACTGGTTCATTAGGCCAGGGCTTCTCAAAATATGGGTCGCGACCTCGTTTGGGGTCACGAAATGTAATTTTGGGATCGCGAAACAAAATGGTTTCACAAATCAGATATAAAAGTTTTTGTAAACTTTACAGGAAAATTATAAGTAGGCCTTCGGTGAATCTATTTCTACTGCATTTTTAGGGGGAATGCCGTGCTTCATGATGTCAGTTGTTTACTAGGATGTCTTCCTGAGCTATCAAGTGATAATAATCAAATAATCAACGACAAAAGTTTGCAGCTGAAATTTTCAAAACAGCGTTTATGTCATTTTTGGACAAGAACCAGAAATGAATGCCCAGTCGTTTCTGATTTAACCATTCACAGACTCTTACCATTTTGTACAACACATTTGTTTGAAGCTGCACTCTCAAAATTGATAATCATTTTAAGTCCAAAAACCGATCCTTTTTGAAAAATGTTGAGAATGTCCTTCGTTACGTATCAACCTACGAATGGATGATCTGTGTAAAATTCATCAAGTGCTTCCTGTTCCATCCCTTTAGTTGCGCTTGACAACTTCTATGAACTGAATTGTGTTTTGTTAATTTTTTCGCTTTAAAATTTCCATTGCGTAGTAGTTTTATACTGTACAGTTACTTTCGAGGATTGTGTGCATTTGTATGACTTCGCCATATAGACCAGAATGCCTCTTGAGCTTTGTAATGGGACGTTTAGGCTATCCAACTAGGCTATCCATCAACGGGGTCCAGTTGATGAAGTTGACTTTCAGCTCACGTTTAGTTTCCTTGTTGAAGTGGAAGGCTGCCGGCACGGTTTTTGTAGTGCTGAGCTTTAGCTGGAGGTATTCACCTACGGTTGCCATGTCCCGTCAGCACATGCATACTTTCTGGAGACGGTGGTTGGCAAATCAGAGAAGTTAGATGTTGAAGAGAAGGGGCGCCAGGACAGATCCTGTGGGACGCCGTTCTTGAGGCGTCGTAACCTGCTCCTTTTGCCGTTTCCGGTGGTGAGGGTGAAGCTGCGATTGCCAACCATCTCCATGATCATGCGGACCATGTGTCTATCAGGCAGTAATTGAAGCAGCTTGCAGGTGAGGCCACGGTGCCATACAGTGTCGTAGGCTGCTGTGAGGTCGACAAACACAGTTCCGGTCTTCTTTTTAACCGAAAAGCTATCCTCGATGTCCTGTGTCAGCAGGGTTACCTGGTCTACGGCCGACCTCCCGTGTCGAAAGCCCACCTGCTCCCGTGGGAGCAATGGGTCGATGATTGGATCGACACGAGTGTAGATGAGTCTCTCGAGGATTTTAAAGGGAACACACAGCAGAGATACAGGACGGTCTCTCTTTGGGACCCCCAGTGGCTTTTCTAGCTTATGGATCGCAACTTCTAGTGCTCTTCTCCAGATCTTTGGAATTTTGATTTGGCGCATGCAGGAAATGAAGAAGTCGCAAAACCAAGATTTGAGAGCCGACCCGGCGTGGAGTATAAACTCCGGGAAGATGGAATTCAATCCCGGAGACTTTGCATCTTATAGCATCCAGTTTTTCCCAGACACTTTTGCAAAAACGTTTTATGAGCAAATGGTGGGTTTGGTTCAAAATACAAGCTGGGAACCACACTAAAATCAAACTTTTGAAACTCCTCCCTTCAATGAAAATAAACTTTTCATTTGCCTGCTTGAAATTTCTGGGCACGCGCCTGCACACCCCTGGGTTAAATATATGTAGGTACTGTAGCCTACCTTTTTCACGTCTCCATCTCGTACGTATTTTGAGATAATTTTTGCTAAACTTCATAATGACGAGATACCAAAGCTTACGAACTTCGCATTTCAATGCAGTAATGCTAATTAAGTGAAATATGTGTAGGCTTCGTTGTTTGCAGCTTACTTAGCTCTAAATCTCGCACCTGAACTTCGCATTTCAGTGCAGCAATGCTGGTTATTTTCAGCATAAGTACGTACTGCAGCTTAGTATATATAAGAAAGTATGCAGCCTACGTTTCTTTGATTCTCGAAGCACTAGGGTTTATTGTGATAATGCTGCCCTCTTCACAATTCTCTTTATCTCTTTACAAAACAGTGCTCGACGCCAAGCAAGCCCTTCGGCTTCAATGGGCTCTTTCTGTGAGAACATTCTCTTTGTGCGCCTGGAGGCGGTGAGAGGCGCTGAGAGGCGGTGAGCGGCGCGTGGTCACAGCCGACACGCTTCAGCGCTATAAATGCACACTCCGTGTAGATTTGCCTGCACGGATGTGTGAAGATTTAGCTAAATGTATGCAGATTTTTTTACGAACGGCGCCCTATATGCCAGCACCGAAGCGGACACACTCATCTGCATATTCTGGGCTGGTCGCTCAAGCAGGCTACTAAACTGCATTGGACGCAGCAACAGAGGTTGGTCAGCAGCAGTGCGAGCAAATATTTCAAGCTTAGGGCTCACGCAATCAATCATCATACAAAGCTTGCCCAAAGTATTACTTCTTTTCCACAAACGACCTTTGCTCAGTGGCGTGCAGAGCGTGGGGCGAACGGGGCGACCGCTGCGGGCATCCAGGGCAGGGGGCATCCAAAGAGTGAAATTACAAAAGTTACATTTTATTAAAACACTGTAACTTGATTCTTCTTCATATTGTAAGGCTACTAACACATTTCTGCATGGATCTGATGGGAACTTGCCTAAGGAAGGCATGGAAATCTAAGTTAAGTGATCCCAGAGAGGGACGAAGCACCGCCATCGTTATCTAAGACCTTTCACCCTATCCCTCTTCCCCCCTTTTTTAGGATGGCCAATTCCTGCTAGCCTATTTTTAATCTGCGACTTTTATACCTCAAAACATCTCTCGATTCTCTCTAGACTAGAGCCTAGGTTCTTAAACTGGGGGCGTGAAAGGTTCGCAAGGGGGGATGCGAGTATGAAAGCGACATATTGTTGAAAAGTATTAAAGGCATTGTTTTTATCATTCGTAAATTCATTATCATTTCACTATAAACGCCATAATCAAAACAAAGCAGAAAGTACAGTGAACAAAAACCGAGACCTCTTAAACTTCCTTGTTCAAAGTTGGATTCATGAGTAAAGGACGGTTCATGTTACAATGGTGTCTTGTCTGCTTGGTTTCATTTTTAGCGGCAATACGAATTGTGTCACAGAACTATATCATGCGTGACGATTTGTAAATACATTCTTCGCTTTCAATTGTTGTAAAAAAGATCAATTTAATACAGCAAATTTTCAGAAAGCACATGGTTCAGAGCTGTAAAGAAATTTTGCGTCCAGTACGATACGTTTGAAAACGGATTTCCGAGCAGAGCGCCAGCGTTCTTTCTAAAATGTTCTTCACTTTTTTTCTGGCAAAAGTGCCATACAAAACTCTTGTGCCCTTGCGGGTTGCGCGTCCATTTCACGTTTAAGTCCCTTGCGAATATTGCCTGACATGGTACGAGACTCGTACAGTTTTTTTTTCTTATTTCTCACTCGATGTGAAGTTTTTATGGCGTAATCCTTTTGCACGTGGCAAAAGTCTGGACAGATAGTTTTGTTGTGCCTGTATTTCTCACATTCTTCAATACTAGATTTGGTATGGGGGATACAATTAAGTATTTGCCCTGGGCATCATAAGACATCTGCGATCTGCACGCCTCTGCCTTCAATTCTCCGCTCAAAGATTCACATCCTTAAACGCAACAGTCAAAGGCAGCGTTGTTTTTGTACAAAAAGCCCTTTAAGGACCCCAAAGCCACAATAGTGACTATGACTTTGTCCAGTAATAACTTGCCGACCGATAGAGCTAGAGAGCTGTTCAAACCCTCTACACGGATTTGGGAAGTCTTCTAGCTCAGATTAAAAAATTGGGAAGTTTTGAATTACATTTTTTTTGTGGGTCACGTCACAAAACGGGTAGGTTTGTGCTTTCAATTGGTCCACATTCAACTGGCAGGGGACAATTCTTTGTTTCTTTTTCAAAATAACACTATAGGCGAAAATTCGCTTCTTCAGAGCCCTTGGTTGACTTTCTAGCGTTTATGGTTTGGAAGTTATGACCTAAAAACAACAAATTGTATAACTAATCCCTAGGAGGTTAATTAATTTTTTGTTTATTTATTTTGTGGTTTTCAGGTCATAACGTGTTAACAACAAACGCTAGAAGGTCAATCGTGGGCTCCAAAGATGCGGATTTTCGCCTATAGTTTTTTTGAAAAAAGAAACAAAAAGTTACCCCTTGGGGTTGGGGCCCAGGGCCCGATGACGTAAGCCAAAAAAAACTAAACCTACTCCTAATATGATGTCACCCACAAAAAACTCAAATCCAAAACTTTCCAATTTTTTTATTCGAAACCAGAAGACTTTCCAAGTGTTTAGAGCAAGGCCGGGCAATTAATTTGGTTCGGGGGCCACTTTGAGAAGACCGCGTTTAGCGGAGGGCCATACCTCCTTAGGGAAATAGAAGCAAGTCTCGGTTAAGCTAGCCTCAGCACTAACATTTACTGTGACAACTTGGAGGAAATTTCAGATTTGAAGATTTTTCTTGAATGCTTCCGCGGGCCACTTGAAACGCTGTGGCGGGCCACATTTGGCCCGCGGGCC
>JGI24021J15306_10001330_pt1 | contig 23805 bp, 13 predicted proteins | sample Ectturendosymbi1_FD_15306 | JGI IMG/M metagenome (IMG submission 15306) | reverse complement strand
ATTCACTCTACTTGCAATTGTAACCTACAATCTGAGCTCAAAGTTACCCACGAAAATGCACCAACTGCACTACCCCGCTTCAAGAACGTCATTTTCCGGCACCGTTACGTCATGCAGAAAAACAGCAGTTGTATTGAAACTGAGAAAAGTTATCTTTGCAAAGTTCTTCACTTCTACCGCCAAAACTTGTTGATTGGCCCACCTAATGACTGGGCTACAGCTTATGGCAGTTATTGAAAATATCCCACCCAACATTAAAAAATAGCATGAGATTTGCCAACAAATGATTTTTTTATAATTTTGGCGACGGCAATTAGCGGCATGCCGGCGCCTGAAATATGCTTCTTACTGGAGGAGTTTAGGCTAGCGGTCTTACCCAATGAGTCACTCAGTGTCTGTGAATTGGACGCACAACCTTCCACTTCAGAGGCGGACACTCTATCACTGGGTTATCGCCGCCCCAGCGAAATCTTCGTCGCCAATGCCTAGGTGTCAGGAGAATGCTATGTGCAGTTGGGGCGTTACTGAGAAACCAAAAATACGAGAAAGGATTAAGCTAGCCTTGACTATTTACCGTGATTTCATGCAAAATTTTTATCAGATTTTGAGAGGGCAATATAAACCGAAAACAACTGGAGTCCTAACGTTTTTAGGCTGCGGTCGAATGACATCTCTTTCCTTTGTGCAAAGGACTTTTGACTGCGATGGCTGTAATGGCTTTGTCTATCGAGGAAGGTGCAGGGACTGGAGCACAATTGGCCCCAAGTAAGCATGCCCGTAAATAAGGGGCGCAGGATAATTTTTTGCCGCCTTGGAAAAATGTTTTGGATGTAGTTTAAAACTATTGAACATAGTTTAAAAAATTTAGGCCCCTCTCAGGAAACTCTTCGCCCCTCAAGCATTTTATCAATTCACTCACTCCAAAGCCACATGTCGTGCTCTTTTAGGCTAGCCTACCAGTCTAGAGCTTGTAAACATGAAAATTGAAAAGCGGTAGAAAATGTATTTAAAATAATAAAGAAAAACGAGAACTTTTAAACTGCTTTCAAATATTAATTTTTGGTCGACGAAGTGCCGCCCGGGCCCCGTGGCCCCCAGGGCTCCCCTTTGCTAAGCCACTGTTCACAAGTGCCATGCCGCCATCCCATCATAGAAAAATGAAAACAGTGAAAACTTGATCAATGTCTTTTCTTATTCACAGCTGCAGTACAAACTACTGTATGTGGCCTTATCAGTCATTATTGCGTCACATTGCCTATCCACTCACACGCAGAAGCCACAATCAGGGCTCCCATTGTTGTTTTTTTTTCACCCAGATCAGCTTTTTTTAGTCCATCTGGGTGGCTAGGTCTTATTATGAAAATCCCGTCAAACCTGGGTATTTTTGAAGATAAAATTTTGGCAATTGGTAAATTTAATAGCATAATAAACATATCTTCCGGCTTTTGCGATGTGAATGTTCGCATGCGATCATCAGGTGAAAGAAGTACTTAATCGGTGAAACAAAACATCTTCAGTCGGTTTCACACCCTCAAACCCCTATCAATATCATTATCAAATACTGTAGGTTGCGTACCATCCAGTACAGGCAGCCATGCAGTTGCGCGTACAGCACAAGTATTATGAATGAATAACAAACCGTTGCATACGTGAAAGATTTACATTTGAGTGAGCGGTTGTCATCCCAGACGCCAGCTGAAGAATTTGGTTAAACAATGTTTCACGACAAAATGTTCAAATTATTTGATCGCCCTATTCATGCAAATTAAAAAAACAATTTGCTTTTTTAAAAAAACAGGTTTTTTTTATTCCTTTGCAGCTCAAGATCTCACAAGATCAAAGTTCAATAGCAAATGTGGGCCTACATTTTCCCCATCTTGTGCCTGAAGATGAGCTGGAGGCTAGGTTATTTTCGGTCATTTTCTGTCATAGACTACAATTTTTTGTAGACATTTTATATGTCTTGTAGACATTTTATATTTTATACATTTTATATGACAAAAAAAATTAAGTCAATTCGGTCATAACGTCCGAAAATATAAACTAGTGAGTGCTGTTGCGGAAACTTTTGATACTAATATCAGACAAATGACCAAAATATCTCAGTAAAGACAACAAGCTGGAGTTTATATTAATAGACAATAGTTTAAACACGTGTCCTTGTCCAATAAATCTATAGGCCTATATCCCTGATATCATCTACCTAACATGCATCAAACATGGCTTAAATAACTAGAAGTTTGGAATACTTCATGATTTAATGGCCTGATTTGCGGCTTGCCGCATTTTACTGCATCACTAGAAGGAATATTTTTGTTGATCATGTTAAAACAAAAACAAACTCGCTGAAACCAAGACTGAGGTAAAAGCAAAACAAGCCTTGTTAAGAAGCCTGCAGCAAAACGACTACTGTACATCTAAGCCTGAAAAGTGAGAGATCTCAATAACGGAGTAGCCTATGTAATGAGCATTATTCGTTTTATAAAATGTCTTGAAAAACAGAGAAAGTGATCTGAATATTGATGTTAACGCTGTAGACAAAAATTTAGAAGAGGAACTATAAGAAAATCTGTATTTTAATCACCGTTTTACGTCATGTTTGCATTCATATGTTTTTTTACATTTATGTTTTTCTTGGTAGACGAAACGATTTTTTTTCATGAACAATCTGTTTTTTTTAGAAATGACAGAATGAGAGCCCTGGCCACAGTGGTCATCTTACGACATTCAGCCAGCTCTGTTGTTTAGGGCAGGGATGAGCAACGCATGCAGCACTGCCGGGCCAAATGCACATAACCAGATTGGTCCACGGCCCACAGTTGCATGTGTCAAGCTCTGCGTGTTTGACAATGGGATGACCACTCACGGAAGATACAACCAATGCCGGATTTTTAGGCTACTAAAGCTATGGTCTTAGGCTCTGTAGAATTTGGCCCTCAATTTTCTTTTTGGAACTAGTCTTTGGTGTCACAGCCACATTGCTGCAGCGCCCTGAGCCAACTAAAGAGGGAGGTATAAAAGCAATTGGAATTCAACTCGACCAGATTCCCTCAGCTATCGCTGTAACCACTTCAACGTTATATGTGGCGTAATCACCACGCCACATTAGCCACGCAGGCGAATTGTATAGCGCGAAACGAGCCAATCTTGGCGTACAAGTCTTTGCCATTTTCGTGCTTATGACCATGAGAATGAATCCACATCTGGGTATGAATTGAAATTGGATTAAAGTTGCTTTGATTTGAGCAAATGTAATTCTAATTCTAATTTTATTTCAATTTATGTTTTTCGCAAATCTGCTAATTTTAATTCTAATCTAATTTGTGACATCTGGGTTAGATATATGACCGAACTGACGTAGTTGTGATCTCTCAATTCGGAGAAGTGGTTCTACATTCGGGGCTCTGCTAACTTCACAGCTGTGCACTTTGTTGCGAAGTGTCACACCAGGGCCGTAACGAGGGGGGCACAATGTCCTAGGCGCCGAATCACTGGGCGCCGCCGAAAAGTCGCAAGTTTTTTCTTCAATACAGTACATTTCGTCCCAAAAGACCTTAGGTTTGAACATGAGGGCGCCAAGTTTATTTCTTGCCCCAGACGCCATCTAACCTCGATAAGCCCGTGTCACACCGTGGACTCTTCGCAAAAATCCCATCTCTGGCACTTGCACCTGAGTTAATATTCTTTCGGTCATATCCCAAAATTCAGGACCATATGTAAGGATCGGAACAAAGACCGATTTGAAAACTGACAGCTTTGTGGTGTTTGAAAGCTCCCGTTTTGTTAGCACAGAGCGATAGAGCTCACGCAGAACTGTGTCAGCTTTACCAATCCGTGCATCAGTCTCCTAGCTCCACCTTCCATCACTTCCAAATACCACTCCTAGGTGGCAGGTGCTTGAACTTCACCTCCTGCAGTGTATTGCCGCTCACTTGCAGCATAGGCAACACTGCCTTGGGTTGAAGAGAGACATAATACCTCGGTATTTTCAGTGTTAATTTTCATTCCGGCTCGGTCGCACGCAGCTGAAAACCGATCGAGTGCATGCTGAAGACTCTGTTGAGAAGACGCTATCAGTACCAAATCGTCTCAAAAAATAAGCGGTTGATCCTGCAACTCCCAACTGTGACACCCTCATCTACTCGGCTGTAACTGTCTATCCAATTCATGTAGACCAGGCCTGCACAACACACGGCATGCGAAAGCTTTTCTTGCGGCCCGCGAGAGCTTTCGAAAATATTGCAAAAGCTCGACCTCGAATAAGTAATTGCTGTGCCAGAATTTCTCCCATACTACAAGGAAATCTTCACATCGAAATGAAATAGACATTTGCAGCCCGCGGCAGATGTTGATAATTTGGCCTTTCGAGCTTTCTGAATTATGCAGACCTGATGTAGACTATGAAAAACAGCGGTGACAGCACTCACCCATATCGGAGTCCACCAGCAGCAACGGTGAATGGTCGTGATTTAACTCTCCTAACACGAACACAAACTTCTGATCAGCAATTGGAATTCAAATCGACCAGATTCGGACACAAACTTGTGATCAGGAATACAGTGACTTGACGGCCAGTAACAAGTGGCCGTCAACACTGTACTCCCGCAACACTCCACAAAGCTTTTCAAGAGGAAACCGGTCGTATGTTTTCTCGAGTTCGACAAAGCATGTGCAAACGTCTTTGGTGAACTTCCAAGATTGATCAAAAATTTGCTAGAGAGTGAAATTTGGTCTGTAGGGCTAGGGCCGGGACGAAAACCGCACTGGGTATCATTCAGCATTGAATCAATTATTTCGCGGCATCGTTTTTCAAGGCACTTGGCAATGTAAACGTTCATTATTTGAAAATTCCCAAAACGCATCGCTGGCCGCATGCGGCCCGCGTGTTTGAGACCCTTGATCTAGATCTACCATCCACCGTTATAGGAAGTTTACATGAAACCTTCATGTTGACCTTAGGTTACGTGATATTGGAAAATGTTGGTGAAACACTGCTTCTTGTCAACGTGAAGTGCTGGATGCGACCAGTGGTGCCACTCCTAGTGTTTTTCCGCTAGATCAGTAGATCTAGTGTTTTTTAATTTCATCCAGCCTAGTGTTTTTTTTATGAGTGAGCTGAATGTAATTAATTGCACAATTTTGTGTAGTTGTAACTGTAATTGAGACCTTTTGATTAGTGCAATTCTACCTCTAATTTAATCTTAAATTACACAAGACAAAATCGTATGGTTTGAGTTAAAACCGCTGTGGAGTCATTTGGTCATCTGTTAAAAGTTTCAGTCACCTGTACAAACAAACACAAGCATTGCTGCTATATTGCCCGTTTTCTTTGTTGCTGGTCTACAATGAGTTACACAAGTGAGAGTGACTGTAGTGTCTATGGCTGTCATTGCAACGCATTTTATCTGGGCATTTTCACTGTGTTTAAGTTTGCTTTTGTAATCTAGCGTTTTTTTGTGGATCTAGTGTTTTTTTATCATGAAAACTTAATCTAGTGCTTTTCCGTAACAACAGAATGGCAACACTGGATGGATGCGACCTGCTGTGCCCTTGTTTGTGCCATAGTACCTGTTAATGGTGTACCCATCTACCTTTTCTTGCATTTTAATGTGTCTACCTTGTTAGATCCTTCTGTAGGCCTAGGCAGTTTTACCTCAGAAGACAAAGTATAGAGCACTCGGTTTCTTTAATCTGATTTCCGGTCTTCTTTTTGGAATGTTTTTAAATTTGAATCTTTGGAGAATCTATTTCACTTTTTGGTAATTAACAAACAGTACTGTATTTACACCATCATGATCATGTCTTTTGATTTGTTAACCTCAGCACATATATATTTTCATTCCAACCACTTTCTTGATTGATTGATATGTTGTTTCATATGACTCAGCTAATATGAGGAAACATTGCAGAATAAATGAATGTGAACACACAATGCCATGGCAAAAGACTTATGTATTAATGTAATAAGTTATTACAGTAATGGTGTCTTTATGATGTAATAGGCCTACAGCATGATGGATGCTTTCAAACTGCATCTCGACTTTTTTTTCACTGTACTGTTGTTGTACTAGACTTATTTCATTTGTATTCCTGATGAAAGGATGGCTAATGACTAAGCTGAATTGAAATGTTGAATGAAATAATGTATTTTTAATATTTGTGGCTATGTTGCTCACAATAGAGAGTGGCAAAAGAACTGATCAATTCAAAGTAAACAAACATTGTCACTGTGTGACATAAGATTGCTGACAGACCACAAGGTGAGGTCATCTCGTCAACCAAACATATTTGGAACGTATTGACAAGTTTCAGAAAACAACAGTTGAAAATGAAATAAGCACAGTTAAAAAAATAAAGATTTACTAGTTACTTGATGCCAATCAAAGAAAAAATAGCAGAATCTTTCAATTTAGTTTTTCTCATTTTTGTTAAATTGAATTCATGAATTATTATATAGTATGAACAATCAGTAAAATGTGTACACAATGAACCATGACGAATAACATGAATGAACAAAATAACATTGCATAAAATATAAAAAAGAATACCAGCGTGGTTTGGTACGCAATGAAATAACTAGTACTGGTAGGACATACGCATTGCTTTTTCATGATTTGTGTGGGTAAACATTTTTTATTTTTTCTTTGCTATGTTTTTGTTTCGTAATATGGATGCTGCATTGATTGCTTTCTGCCTCATAACCTTTATTGTCACTTCACTCATTTACTCCTAGACTAGGGTTTGTCAAACAAGGCCCTCAGCCTTCTTTGGGAGCCACAGACGGAGTGGTTTCCTGGTGCCACCAGCAGAGGCTTTCACTGGGTAGATTTGCCGTGCATTGCATTTAGCCCAAGTGTCATGATATACAGCACTAAGTATTTGTCAGTTAAACTTAGAAGGGAGCCACGACTCAATGAAAGTTTGAGAAGCACTGTCCTAGGCTGTCTGCATGCATACCTCAACTCTTTACCCACTGCATGCCCATCATCATCTGTGTGATGTACCATATTTTTTGGACCATAGGCACACTTAAAATTCTTTAATTTTATCAAAAATGAAAAGTGCAGCTTATAATGCAGTGTACCTAAATGTATTAATCTGGTTGTGTTTTCTCATGTAGAATCAATTATATGTGGTAAACAATGGTATTTATTTATTTGCTAGTTACAGTTTGTTTGCAAACAGGCTATTGTGTTACGTAATAAACTAACAACTATTGTATGTGGTTCCGAGAGTAGCTGTGGCACATACCATAAAGTCAAAGTGTATTAATTTGCGAGGCTTCTGACTACATTGGCGCACACTGAATCAAACGCATGTACAACTTTTATTTTATTCTATTCATGTCTAGCAGATCAGGCATGTCTGACAGATTAAACCCCCTCGTACGTAATGACAGATGAAACTCCCACTGGCGACTTGAGCACTTGGGATTTATTGCAAAAGAGTTGAATACAGTTTGACTCAGCTACATTTTACTCCATTTAATGTGCCTTATAATCCGGTGTGTCTTATAATATTTATGAAAAAAGAACAGCTAGCATTCAATTTTTGATACTGCACCTGATAATCTGGTACAGTTTTTATGGCCTGAAAAACATGGTAAATGGTTGTCATGTACATAACTTAACATTTGTGTACCCTTACCTTTCATTGCTTTCTGGTTGTCTTTCTTAGTTTGTCATGTCCTGATCTGCAGTGAGTCTTGGGTTGCATTGATCTTGTCTTTTTCATGGTGTTTGTAGATCTACAAAATTGACAAGTCATAAGACTATGATATACTACATAGGATGTGTGATCCTCATATCAAATTGTAACTTCTGTCAAACTTGTGGGCTGAAATTTGGAGAAATGTGGCCTGTGTGGGTTGTACCTGAATATCTTGGAGGACCTCTCCAGCTGTGCTTTGGTTCTTAGAGTCTCATACTGAATTCTGTCTCATTGATGTATATCCACCCAGTTTGCATATGAGACTGTGATCCATAGAATTTTTTTATCCAATGTACCATAAGCATGTGTACCATTCCAACCATATCTTCTGCAAGTGGCATCCTTAAATTTTTATTTGTTTAGGTCATACATACCTACAGGTAGTATGTTTTTATTTGGTTTATAAGCAATTCATCACAGCGTCTGTAAAATATTGTTTTATTGAGTTGTTTCATTTTGCTTTTTATGGTAATTAGCATGTTGATGATCCATGGTATTGTCAGTTCTTGGTTTAAGATTTGGTCCATAAGCTTTGCAGTGGTAAGAACTAGATTCTACATGTTTTGTTGCAGTTTCTTCTGAATTGTCAGAGGTAGCCTGCCATGCATAAAGGAGAGAGCTAACAGTTGTCTTTCATCATTGCTTATTCGAGATCTTGCAAGAGCAAGAATGAGCTCATTTCTGATAACAAATTCTAGTTGCTTGAATATCTTTTGTAAGTAGCAAGTCCATCACATGTCCTAAACTATAAACTAACCTTGTTTCCAGACAAACTCCATTTCTCACTTAAATGTTGACCTCACACAACTTAAACTAATCCTTTTCTAGATTCCATGGCAGTTGTTGATGAGATTTTGTGAGTGATTACAGAGTATGAAGGCGTGACATGAGTGGTGGCATGTGAAGTGTGATGTCTTCTTGGCATGAAGAGACTGGCTTGTGGCTTGTTGACTGAGTGGTAGGTGTGAGGTTGTGTATTACTGAAAGCTTCTGGAATCCCAACATCAAGAATTACCTTAATGTGAAAAAATAAATTAAAAAATGTTTGAATAAGCTGGAAGTAACTGAAAAGTGATGATTTTTTTAGTCATCATCACTGCTTTGCATGAAAATTTCAATCCTAACATGATCACCTCATCTGCCATAAACTTCCTGTTTTTTAGTGCGCAAATTCTAAAGATTTTTCTTCAAGCATGATAATTATGTGGACAAACTCTTTTGTATCATGGTGTAAAAATGTTTAAAATTGCCTTATGTGTGCGGCATGCGCTTGCTGCCATGGATCTAAAACTGATCCTTAACTTGATTTTTATGTAACTTTAATAAGCCAAAAAGAAAATATAAGTACTCGTATCTTCTCAGGCCTTCATTTTTAATCTCATGATGGGTAAGCTTGTTGTCCTTGTTAGCTGTTTTTATGACTCATGGACACATTGCTGGACCATTGTTGTTCTTCATGCATTTGGTTTACACCACAAACGACATTTGCTTTTCAACCCTTAATGGAATTTGGCATAGTAAGGTCATTGCTTCATGGGCCATTGCTTAGAACTTTATATCATTTCAGTGTGCCTTCATGGGCTATAGCTTATAACCATGTGGGTCAAAAATGGCTTGCAGTTTGCCCATCACTGCTCCACTTAGTGTTCACCTAACAACAACCTAAATAATTATTTGATCTCTGAATGAACTTAAGCACTAACATAATTTTAAGACTTTGTAAATTGGTGATCCTCATTAGCGTCATTGCTGAATTTACTGAAAAAAATGGAGGATGCCTACAGGTGTCAAAATCATAATTGCCTCATACTAGTGTCACTTATATCAGTCAACATTAAGGCAAGAATAGCGCAGCATGGCAGTAGTATACAACCAACATCATAATCAAGTTTGGTTTCACACCTATGTATGAGTTTAACAAAGACTTTTCCAGCAAGCCACCCACCCAGCAACTTTTCTTAACTGGTTAATAATTCAAAATTTTCATGTTTCGGTCATAGGCCATTCTAACAATTTGGTGGTTTTTGCAAAAAGTTTGTGTTTTGTATCCCTTTTGACAGCATTACTGTGGTTTGATGTTTCTTAAAATTGAGGAAAGACAGCTTCACTTGTTCTGCCTAAAGCAGGGGTGGCTAAATTTCTTGACCCAGGGACTAAATTCACGACTGCTTGGCCACTGGAGGGTCGGATACAGTGTGATTTACATGACAGGCAGCACCCGATGCTGTTACATCACTGTCCATAGTTGGAAACGTGGTGCTTGAAAAAAATGTGTAAGGTATTTGGTAGGCCAGATTAAATTGGTTGGCAAGCTGGATGCAGCCCACACCCCATGGGTCGTACTTTGGCCACCCCTGGCCTGGAGCTAACTCGAAATACCACATAACAAAAGTAAACCTGATGCAAATGCAACAAAGAGACTTAACCAGATCTGTTGGCATTTTTTCAAAATGGTTGACTTACAGAGATAAAAGTAAATAGGAAAAGTCAGCCATGCTTTCGCATAGCAGTGCAGCAAAAAGTTCAGCGAACATTTGTTTGACATTTCAATTCTGTTTTATGCTTATAATTTGCATGTGCTTACCAACACAGAACTATAATTTTATTGAGTAACTAGTAGAGAGTTTTTTCATATGAGTTTGAAAGATGTAAAGTGATGATTGCTAAGACTTTAGTCTTCAACCATGCTTTCATGTGTCAGTGTGGCAAAACATTAGGTGATTAATATTATGGTCTAGCTAGATTCTAGAGCAGGGGTCACCAACCTTTTTGAAACTGCGAGCTACTTCTTGGCTACCGATTAATGCGAAGGGCTACTAGTTTGATACACACTTCTGAAATAAACATTTTGCTCAATTTACCTTCAATAATTTTGGTATTGATATTCGTTGATATAAAGGCATTGACCGTGCTGATGTTATTTTTAGAACAGGCCTGCGGGCGGCCTACATGGTCCTTGCGGGCGACCTGGTACCAACGGGCACGATGTTGGTGACCCCTGCTCAGGAGCTTCAATTCAGTTTGAGGGAACCACTGCTGCAAAATCTGAAAGCATTTGCAAACTTGGTTGCAGCAGTGTCATGGTACATCAAATCTTAATTGCCCTTTGCTACTGCAATCAACATGTGAAACTGCCCAATAACCAATGTGTAGTTTCACAATATTGATTACTAATAATCTTGATACCATACCCAATAATCTTCATTGTTCCCTATAATCTTAATTGCCCCAATACCTAATAATCCTAATTGTTCTTTGCCACTGCAATCAACATTGTGAAACTGCCCAATACCCAATGTATTTTTTCTCTGAAATCATTTGGTATTGGAAGTATTAACATTATCAATAATTAATTAACACTTTGGCATCCGGCCGACCTGGTCGAAGTGTCAAAAGACGTGGCAAGTCTTCTAGTCTGCACTCCAAAAAATATTTTTGGTTAGGGGTGCAGATTTTTTGTAAGCATAATATACATCCAAGTATCAGGAATTCTGTATCTGTTTTCAGTCACAACAAAAAAATAAAATGTTACAGTGTTCATTTCTATATATACAGTACTTGAACTATGCCATTACCCACTGTACGTAGCATGTGGTTTGGACCTTTCAAAGTTACTAAAATTTACTGTAAATCTATCAAGATGCCAGGAAATGCTTGATCTGTTTTAAGCTAGATAGGATCACTACTATTTTTCAGGTTATACAAGTTTGGGCATCCCATAACATTTATTATAGTAAAACAATCATCATATCATGGTATAAACCTTGAAACTTTTGCTAGCAAAGTTTACTTAATCAGAAAGCATGTAGCATATACTGTTGTGTGCTCGACTTCACTCCATGGCCAGTGTCTTACTGTAGGTTTCTCGTTTGGGACTTAGACATAGATTTATCTTTCAAATTTCGTAGTAATTATTTCAAGTAGAAATACCTTCAGCAGTGAAACAAAGAAGTCTAGAAACATTGTTTTGGGTGAAATTTAGTAAGAGCTTGTTGAAGTATTAATCATGAAGATATAATCTTTGACCTGTAAAGAATAAGTGGTAGTTGAAATCTTAAAAACAACATGAAAAAGATTTATCAACAATAAATGATGTGGGCAAAATTTATGCATACTTCGATAGATCAAAAATACCAGTAGATGTATGTGAAATGCGTGAATAAATCATTTTTTGTTTATTTAATAGAACTAAATTGCATAGGCTGATTCATGTTATAGTAAATTATGACAGAACAGGCGCAACTGTCAGGTCAAAGGCTACAGTTGTCAGTAGGTTAATAAACTTAAAAACAATACCGAGAACATACCTGTTCAAGATGCCATCCTTAGGTTTTTACCCCAGTGGTAAAACATTGGCAGAACATTTCCTTCTTGCCTTGACTTTAGACATATTGTTTTGAAACTGGCTTTGATCCTTTAATATAAGTGCATGCCAACTCAATGGCACATTAGGTAGAGTATATGCCGCTCAATTTACTAGACTGGTTTTGACTTATGGTCAGATCAAAGAAACAATACTTGTAGAGTTGTAATCTTTCCTCCCTTGTATTTGATATTCATGGGGGTGGGTACTAAGGAAAGATCTACACATTGTGCTGCTTTGATTTGTTGCCACTGCAGCATTCTATCCGTACGGCATCAAGTAAACACAGATGGATGTCAACAAAACCACTTGTGACACTCCAAGGGGGTAGAAAGCCACTATAATGAAATTTCTAATCAAGTATAAGAGATTGCTTTTTTACATTGTGATGAGTACTAGCATTGATATTGTTAAAGATAAGGTCAATATGACTAATACTAACTGTATTGGTAAGAATAGTGATTCAGGTCTAGTTCCATTTGTAACAGTGGAATGTATCTTGTACTGAAAATTACGTGCAAAAATTGAAAATGATATTTTTTTGGCAACTTGTGCAACTGTTATTGTTTTTATTTCTGTTTACTTGGTTATGTGACTTGTTGATGCAAGTTTTTAGTTGACCTTGTTTTTGTCTATATACTGCTGTAAACATGCATTTTAAAAAACTGTTGACATTAGAGCTCGACTGATAAGTGTTTTTTGGGCCGATACCGATGTTTTTCATTGCTGATATCCAATTCTGATACCGATATTTTTCTATTACTCAAGCAGTATCTATTTTGCCTCAGAGCAAAATAAACACTCCTGGAGCTATTTTGCCTTCAGCCAAACATTTTCAAACTACAGCTGAAAGGCATTACAGTGCATTCTTTTCTTCAGGCCACATAAAACAAAGAACATAATTTCTTAAGTTACAATTATTTTATGAGGCAAAATATACACTCCTGAAGCTATTTTGCCACCAGGCGAACATGATTGGCTGAACTGGTCACATGACAAGTTTGGACAGCATGGCTGTCTCAGTTGACTGTGACATCTGTAAATGGGTCAGTCTGATGCACAAGTAATGTTATGCTTTCAGTGCTGGCAAGCTGTTAACAGCTTCTTGCTTGCATTGTGTGAACTGTAGGCTAAACGTTAGCTCTTGTTCCTTTACGTATTGTTCTTTTCACGTGACCAATGACCATTTCAACCAGCTGTGTTTGACTAAAGGTCTCTAATAGGGATGGTTTCATCCGTCGTGCTTACTGCAGTCCATATCAATTTCTAGGACTCACAGTAGTCTAAATCTAAATCAAAAAATGCACAAACAGACAAACATGTGTTGCGTTTAAGGGGGCCTATTCCCTGTGTAGACATCTGTGCCTACGCTCAGATGTCATAAGTAAAAAACAATCTATGATGCATTAAAGCCATCACTTCACTGTCATGAAGAACTGTACAACATCAAATTCTGCGCAAACCTGGGTCTTGCTCGCTGTGACATAGGCACTTTTTTGATGCACACTGAACGCAAGACTGTCTAGTCGAGAGACTTTGATAAACCAGCCAACCAACACAACTGCACGTCACCTAGTTTGTTTTGTTCGCAGACAGTCATCTGCTTACTGCTTCAAAACTTATGAGCGAATGTTACGTCATAGAGCATTGTGTTAGGACTGTTACGCAGTGGTCTGATTTATGCATGGAGGGCTGTGCGCTAGGAACAGGACAGAGCATAAGTGTTAATCAAGCAGGATCAGAGACGAAGTGGCAACTTGAGTTTCTGAACACTCCATGGAGAGCAACAGTGTAACACTTTTATGAGCAAATATTGGGGAATGTTGCCGATACGATACATCGGCAACATCATATCAGCCGATATATATCGGTGTGCCGATACATCGGTCAAACGTGTTTGTTAGGTGCTGTTTCTTATCATTGAATCAGTGTGACATATTCTGTACTATGCTCAATTAGGCTATATGGTATCAAACTCAATGTGTGTGGGACAGTGCTTGACCTTGAAATTTGTGTACTTTAGCAAAGGTGGTTGTTCTTGTTTGCAAAATTTTTAATGGGTAAACTCGCAATGTGGCATAGTATTAGACTTACATGAATGATTGATTTCTACCAAAAACAACTTAACATCTTTGGTACTGGGTTGTTTAGCTGTGCGAAATGTTCCCTACTGGCATGTTTTGGCAGTTGTCATGGAAGTTTAAAAGTTTGCCTAGTGGCCTTGTCACCTTGTGACATGTGAATGCAGTTCATTTAGTACAATTTTCATTGCTTGCAAATTTTGAAACCTACCAACGGTTTTGATGATGCTGTAGTTAAAATGATTTTTCTTGCTTGTGAAAATCATTCTACCAATGCTCTCATTGTAGCACATTTTCATGCAATGTTTTTCATGGTAATTTCTTGCCTAACAATGATCTGAACGATGCTTTGTTTCATCTGTTCAGAAGCACAAAGTTGAAAAAGTAAAACTATTTTTGGAAAGAACTTCACAATGGGGATTTTGTCAATCTTTGTCTTGTCTTGACTTACGTTTGCGAACAAGTTTTTTTTCTGGCATGAGCATTGTAAAAACATACAGCAGAACAGATTGAATAACTTCAGTTTTGTTTGCAAACCGTGTTTGCAATTAATGACTACTTCAAACTTTACAAACATTGAGAAGTTTTCAGAGTTCAGGAACAAAAGTCTTGATAGTACAAACTCCATGTACAATGCAATGAAGTAATTTTTGATAGAATACTTAGCCAAAATTTTTTTTTTCCATTTTAGGTCACTAAATTAGCAGAACCAACACATTTCTGAGGCTATCACTGATGTTCTTAGCACTTTCGTTACAAGGTGGTTTACCACCACACTATCCACTGTAACCACATGGTTTTGGTAGGAAATTCAAATCCCACAAGGTAGATACTGCTAGGCGTTTTCAAACTTTAGGCTAAAATGATAAACCTGGCTAATGTTTTGTTGCCTTTGTACGAATTGATTGCCAACATGTCAAAACAGTTTAGGCTACATACCACTGAAACAAGCCTGGGCTTACCAGATACACTTTTTTTGCAAAAGTTTCACTTTTTGAAACATAAAAGTACCCAAGTCTGGCATTAAGCAGTTGAACTCTGTCAACATGCCTAGATTTAGTTACAGAAACATTACTAATGCATTATTTCATGCTTTCCTAGCATTTGGCCGCATATCAAAGCACTACCATTCAGAGATAGACGATATATCAGGACGATATTTATGTTTTACCAATATATCGGTATCGGCCAAAATGGCTGATATTATAGGCCTTAGTAGGTGTTGACAAAGAGCTGTTATACTCTTCACGCATGCAGACAACTTGTGCAAGAAAGCACAACGATCTAAATCAAGGCAGTTATCTTGCAGCAATGCTAGCAGGTGTGTTTTCATAAACAAGCAGACAAGATGAACCATGGAGCACGCGTCAGCTGTCGCAGCCGAAACAAAAGCATCATCATCAATCAGATTAATTAAAAATAATAGCAAAATATTGAAATTTCTGCAATTTGAAAAATTTTAGCTCATAAATTCTGATTTTTGAAGTTTTTCAAACAAAGGTAAGGCATAGAATACATTATATTTTTGATAATGAAGCAGAAAACAAGATTTAAAAATTTTGGAAATATCGGTATAGGCTATCGGTCCATAATTGGCCGATATATTGGTATCGGCCCCAGAAAAGTCATATTGGTCAATCTCTACTTCCATCACACAAATCGCCATCCTGGTCCACTGGACCAGATCCCACCTAGGTGGATCAACTCAACAGTACCATGCTTTTAAACAGCCTCTGGACCACAGGAGAGTTCGGATTCTCACTCCAAGACTTAATATTACTTAAATCAGTCCAGAACCACATTTTTAAAACCGTTTCCAGCTATGAAATGAAAAAAAACGTACATGTACGACGTACGTTGGCGGTAACTTTTGAAAGCAAAAACAAATTTACATCTGCTGAGAACAGTGGACAGCATACCTTGGACATAGATCCACGGTAACAAAGTTTTAATAGATTCAGCAATGTATTATGCATTGTTTTTAGTAAGTTTCAATTATAAGAAATTATATGGGCATCTTTGTCAAACACTGAGACGTTTTTTTTTCAAAATATACTGCAAAATTCTTGTACTAGTAACTACTAGTCAAAACTTGTGTGAAGTGTTTGAATTCTTTTATTATATTCTTCAATTTCTTGGAGTTAATTTTAGCAGCAGTTGTGTTTGTGCAAAGGCTGTCGCACGTTTTGAGAAGAACTTTTCTTCTTTTGAGCATTACACTCATGTAATTTTCTACTTTTAAGCATTGCATTCATGATAAAGTCACTTTATGGTTGTAATAACATAATATAGCACTTGATTGTAGAGCAGGGGTCACCAACGTGGTGCCGGCGGGCACCAGGTCGCTCGCAAGGACCATGTAGGTCACCAGTGGGCCTGTTCTAAAAATAACATTAGCATGATCGAAGTCTTCACATTAACAAATATCGGTACTAAAGGAATTAAAGGTAAATTGAGCAAAAGTTTTATTTCAGAACTGTGTATCAAACTGGCAGCCCTTTGCATTAATCAGTACACAAGAAGTAGCTCGCAGTTTCAAAAATGTTGGTGACCCTGTTGTAGAGTGTAGTGTGTGGGGTGGGCTGCAGATGTATAAGAAGTTATGTCACAGATTTTTCAACATTAAAAACTTGTCTGTTACATCATACTACCACCAGGGTGAAATCATATGTGCCACCCCTGATCTGCAATTCAATGACAAAATTTGTTGTGTTTGAAACCTCAAACGTGGTTTTGCTTCATCTTTTGTTCTTTGTTTAGCACGACTTTGCAGGAAGTCTCAAGTTTTACTCCACTCATTGTTGTATGAAATGAGAATTAACTTAATATTTAAGAATTTTTGCCTTAAGATGATGTAACTTCCAGTTATGAATGGAGTAGGAAGTGACAGCACTCATGCGTTCCAAAAATGTTGTACCTCTGCAGGTTTGGTTTGTGTTGTGCAGTTGCCATCCTAAATGTTATTGTGGTGAATTACTTTTGAACATGGTAATAGGCATTGGAAGTTGAAAATTGTTTTGATATTATGTTCAACTAATATGGATAGATTTTGTGCTAGAAGAGGTTCAACATGGAGCTTGATCTCATTGAAGTTAGTTGACTTTGAAAACAATTGTTTTTGAAACATCCGATTTGATTTTATGTGATTTGTGAGTAGTGCACTATTGTTGCTGATATAATTCTTCAAAAATTTAAAGTTTTAATCTTTCCACAAGTCTGTTTTTTGGTAAGAGCAAAATGTTGCTTGTGGAAAGTCCAAGTTACATAAAACGGTTGATGCAATAAAGCCGTGGACAATCCATCCAAAAACCAAAATTGTTGTAGTAGCTTGTTGGCTAGTTGTGGTAAGCTGTTTAAAGCTAACTTATACAATTTAGGTTGTTTCATCATCTGAACTGATGGGTAATAGTCAGTCTGTTCCCAAAGCCACATTTGAAGAAGCTTTGCACAACAGCATTGAATCCTCACTGCGGTCAGCAGCTGTGGTACCAAGCTCAGTGTTTTCAAGTTTGTTCTTCGGCCTTCAACAACATGAGTCGTCTACGTCAATCACAAATGGTATGTGGTTTTCCTGTGGGTTGGAGTTTGATAGCTTCACAGTGACCTAGAATTCCATTGTTAATTCAACAACAGTTGCGTGAAAGCAAGGTTTAGTCTTTTGCTGAGTAATATGGATGTTTATTTATGGTTTTGGATTAATGCTCCCTGACAAAATATACCTGCAGATTACATACTATAGGTTGTGCAGACATGCATGATTGTTTGAAAATTGCTGTGATAATAATAACTTTTAAGCTGTAGACATATCCTCAAGTTGGTTGTCTTATGCTTTACGTACCAGTATCAACACATAGATTTTAAGTTAGAGCACTGTCTGTAACATTGCAAATGTTAATACTGTCAAACAACGATGAACAATTCATTGTCATTTTTTCAACTATATGTGATCGTAAAGTTTAATAGAAACAAGTTCTTGTGCTGTTTATTTGCTAGTGAATGCTGCCTGTGTTTCTGTAAGATCTTTATGCTGATGCGGGCATAAAATAAGGTGGATCAAAATCAACTTTTAGTGTCAAATTAATTCTGCGGTGGTCTAGATAGTTGGCACTCTGTTTAATATGAACCTTAAAGTCAGTTTTAGGGTGTGGCATGTGAAAGTGGCTGTGCCAATTAGCTAAAATCACATTGGGGGCAAATTTTAGTATAAATCCATGCCTCATGAACCACTTCATCTACAAAGATGATATTAAGTTTAAACCCTTGAAGGTACACATTTACATCTGCTCCAAAGAAACTTTTTCTGTATCTGCAACAGAATTAAGTGAAATGTGAAATTGTGAAGTTAAACAAAAATGCCACAGCTAAACCATTGTAAGCAAAAGGCACTGAGGCAAACTTATGCTATATTATCATTCACTAAAACTGCATTTACGTTTAAGAGTATCATTGAAATTCTGTTGCAAATACAGAAAAAAGTTACTTCAGAGTAAATATGAATGTGTACCTTCCAAAGAGATCAAGCCTAGTATCAACTTTGTAGCTTGAGTGGTTCATGAGATAGGATTTTCTTGAAACGGACCATGATGTGACCTTTTTGGTCAGGTAGCTTGGCCACTTTGACATGCTCCACCTCAAAACGAAGTTTAAGGTTTCTGATCCACCCTATCATACAAGGTTGCACCGATTTTTTCGTAACTTTCTTAATATGTTAATATTCCAAAGATTTCAGCTTTTTATTGCTATGTTGTTTGAAACGTATTTATTATTATTTCAGATAACTACTTCGTCATCATAATTTGATTATATATATATTCTGGCAATATCAATTGCAGCTCCTCTCTGAATACACAATAATCATTGCTTCTAAAGTCATTTTGAGTCAGATAAACAAAGAATTCTACACCAGTAGCTGACAATCACTAGATGGTTGATTAGTATTTGATTAATTTTATATAGACCACTGAGAATGTGATTCAGTTTTCTTGTGAGTGATTACTAGAGTTAATGTATTTCTCACATTAAATCCTGTAATTTTACCACTTCATGTTATTGGTCTCTATGTGCATACAGCATAAAACTAGTCCTTGCTAGTAGCGAGTCGAAAGATTAACTGATGCATGACAATGTCGGCATGACACTGTTTCACAGATGCCCAAATACAGCCCATTTTGCACACAATTTTACAAGTACTGTTCATCTATTGTTTGTAGAAACAAACTTAACGTCAAAACATCAACATCAGCCAATTAATTGCTTTTAATTTAATATTGACTAATACTCAGATGTGGAAATGAAATTTTGTACTGTAGTTTGTTAGGAGTGCTTCGAGTTTTTCCGTTGGGTCCAAAGCTCCAAGCTCGTGTATATATGTATTCTTTGTGTAAAGGGAAGCATTCCTATTAGCAAGTATTCTGTTTTCTTGTTCGTTGGCAAGTATTCTGTTTTCTTGTTCGTATAATGTGTTACGTGCTTCAGATGTAAAACCAAGTACAGCTCAACTGAGTGCAGAAGTCAACAAACACACTACATACGTTCAAGATGGTAGTGAAAATCCATCTGGATTACATGATAAACCCGTACCATTGCAGCACCTTTCTCCGCCAGTGTCTCGTCATCCTTCGTCTTCAAAATCGGCAGAAGGTGAGAACTGTGTGTTGTTTTACTTTAATTGGAAGACGCCTATTGGAATGTTACGCAGTGATGACTTAACGATTATGGTTTTGTTTTCGTTTCTATCTTTTTTCCTCGCAGCAGACTCAACTGTCACGCCTTTTCTATGTATAAGTGAAGCTAAAACTAAGCCGTTCACATTCTGATCACTGACTAATTTGTGTAAACACTACCAGAGTTCTGTTGCTCGTAATTTTACTTTCAACTCGTTTTACTGCCTGAGGCTTAACCTCTTCTTAAAAACTGCATATTGCGTTTTTCATGTGCATTGCGGATGGTTGTGTTTTAGGCCCACCAGCGCTTTTGCCTGCGTCTCATGTGAGACGACACTCTGGCGTCAATGAACATGCACTGAAAACAGATAACCCGTCCGTGATTCAAGCACAAGCTCTACCGTTATTGACGCAACAGCAACAACTTGAGGTAACTCAGCTCATAATTGTGTTTCTGTGCGGTCTTATTTCCTCGCGTATGTTGCAGCATTCTGTTCCATTATTCAACACACTATCTGTTATTGTGTGACTGGTTAAAATCTCAAGATTTCCTCGACCCAGTCTGTCTGGGGTCGATTACAACACAGGATCTACCGCAAACCTGGTTACGAGTTGTGTATGTCATGTGTCATTCTGTCAAAAGTTGATGTTCTGTGCTGCGTATATACTGGTTACTGACAGAATCATTGTACACCCATTTGCGCAGCAAAAGTCAACAATAAGCAATTGGCTTCTGACCTATTATTATATTTTTAGTTTAAGATTTGATTTAACATGAAGCATGCCGCAGCATAGTCATGGATATTTTTGCAACGAGTGTGTTTGAAACAAACGTAATTGGAAATATTTGTATTTCAAGCAGCTGCAGAAACTCAAGCATCTTCACCGCGTGCAAGCTTGGCAGAAGATACAAAAAAATCAGTCTTCCAACTCCCAGGCGTCTGTAGGTGGTACTGCTGTGGCTTGTACTTTGCCAACAAGTTCCGCTCAACAGTTGGCAATGCAAAGTGTTCTGCCAAGCGTTAACAATATACGGTGAGCTGCTGATTTTTTGCTGTTGCTGCAAGAAAAACTTCAACGATTTTAATTGTATTTTGACCTCATTTACCAAGCAAGTGGTCTTGCGCAATGGTGGTGGCAGACGACCTCATTGCAGTTTTTCTTCAAAAGCGTCACGTCAACAAATGGATATCCAGCATAGCGAATAACCAAGACATAACTTTTAGTATATATATAATATATATATTAATTGGAATGCGTAATTGTTCTTCGCAGTTTGCCTCCAACTGCTCCTGCAAACGGTGTTTACAGCAATGGAGCTTCTCATCCAACTCTTTACCCGCTCGAGTCCAGATCAGAACGCAAACCGATGCTTCATAGTCAAGTGTTGCAAGGTGTGAAAGAAGGTTCTGTAAATTAGGATATGTGTGATGCATAGAAGCTTGGCTGCTAGCAGTAAAAGGCCCTTCATGCTTTTTGTTTAGTTCTTGCATAAAAACGTTGTACCTTTGCTCACGATGTTTTCTCCGTGTTGGTAGCCCATGCACGTCAGTTTGTTCGAGAGATTTCAGGTGGCTGCAGGTGAGCTGCAGTCACAGCTCACTTTTTTCGTGCACTGTCTGATCTGCATCAAGCGCAGGTTAATGCGCCAGTTTGGTCACGTGAAACAGATGAGGCTGTCTTGTTCAACCAAGTGAATATCTCGACCTCAAGTCGCAATTCTTCAAGTGTCTTTTGAATGTCTCGAACATTAAGGCTGCTTTCATTCAGTATTATATTTGAAACATCGGTCAATGGCTGTTTCGCGCAGTCCCGTCGCCACGGGGGGCTTTGATCGGCTTAGCCCCCCAAACAAAGTTCCAAGCCACCGAATTGAAATATGAAACACTATAAATCAGTGCAATTTTTGTAAAATTTGTTAAGCCCCCCTGCACAAAAGTAAAGCTCCCCTATTGAAGACTCTGGTGACGGTTGTAGTTTTCCGTTGATAGTCACGCTGCCCTAAAGCTATGGGGTTAAGGTGAAGGGGGTTCCACTGTTAGAAATAAGCTGATGTGTCACAAATTTTTCGTAACTGACAATTTTATGTTTGATATGTGAGTCGTAAAGATGTCATTAGGTAACGCGTGGTTGTCAGGTTTTTGCAAAGCTGGAAAGGATATCAGACTTGCAACGTACGAGAACAGCGCTTCTTCCCTGGCTGCGTATCCTGTAAGTTACGCATTGCTTGCCGTGCAAACCAAGCCAAGCTCTTCCGATTCTAACGGTCTGGTTATTATTGCACTGAACTTAAAGTCGCTGCCACCTCCTAACACTTCGGCACAAGGTTGGTAGGCTCTTCATGAAATATGTTTAAAAAGCTTCAGTTGTGTGTGGTCTGCTGGTCCAAAAGTAGTTTCGCTCATTTACCGCAAGTTCCGATGACCGCTGTTTGTTTTGATACCTTGAGTTGATTTTGTTCGCGTGGTTTTCAGCTTTATCCGCTCAGTGCGTGGGCTGCGGGGAAAGTGCTCTTCACACTTTTGGTCAGTTGTCTGATCACGTTGGTCTAGACGCGGTTGTGGACTTGACGAGCCCCAGGCTAACCAGCAACTCTAGTCAGCTGTTGGGTATCCACGCTAGATTCTACTTAGTCAAGGATTTAAAAAATCCGAACCGTCTGATTCGTGGTCCATCAATGGCATGGAACAAACCGCCTGATGGTGCGTATATAGCTGTTTTTTGTGGAATTGTATTATTTTTGATGTGTGAAGTTGTCATATTCCATGGAAACAGCATCATAATTTTGATGTTTTTGGCTTGCGTGTCGAATAAGCTAGCGTCATAACCGAGGCGTGGTTAGTCTTGCTCTGCTTTTGTAAAAACTTGCTTGGAATTCGATCTTACGTACGTAGCGTAGCGAAGACCAGCAGGTGTGGACACTTTTCTTTTCTGGTTCAGTTTTTAACTTCGGTTTGGTTTGGTGATACAGTTCAAGGGCATACTGCACTGGGCTCTCCCAGATTTGCAATAATGCCAAACCTCAATTCGCCGCTCCATTCGAGGACGAACGTTCCTTCCTATCCCACTCCTGTTCAGTTGCCTTCGGTTCCTCAGAAGGACGCACCGCAGCATGTGGCTTCGCGTGACGAGCGCATATATCCGCACACGTCCGTGCCCAGTACGGCCGGTAGCATGCCCCGAAGAAACCCGGCTGAACTGGCAAAGCCTTTGACATCGGCCGGTTCTAAAGGTATTCTTGTAATAGGCTTTCCTGTAATATGTTCTCTATTTTCTTTTGATTGCTGTCATTGACGTCGATATTTTGGCGAGGATTTCGTGGTTTTCGTGTGCGGGTTGCGCTTCACATGTACATAATTTTAAACCTTCGCTAGTTTGCACTGTGTCATTCAGTAAAGCTTACTTACGCGTTTTTGAGTACGACTTCGTACCCTTTGCTTTTCTTCGTCACTTGTCTGGTTGAACTGTGTCTTGCACTTCAGATGGGAGTGCTGGAGCGCAAGGTCAACTGGTGCCTAAACGGTATATGCTCAGTCACGACCCGTCATCGGCTTCCAGTGTCGAAGTTCCTCAAGATTTTGCTTCGAACGTTCAACGAAAACCTGTTGTTGCGCTTATGTGTTCAACTGGCGATCTTCCTCGTTTTGCTGGTGATACATCCAGCATTACTGTGACATCTTTCACAGACTGCTTTAGACAACCTTCTATTGACGTAAGCGTTTTGTACTACGAAACCAATGTCATACGAAACCAACGTTTTGTACTACGAAACCAACGTTTTGTACTAGGAAACCAATTCTATTTGAATAAGGACTGAGAATGCGTAATTTTACGTGAAATCGATTTTCTATTAAAAATTTGCTGATCGATTCCTTGCTTACACCCATCGTGGAATGTACATACTTGAATAGAGATTTGTGCAAGTTTGAATCATCGCAAAAAGACGAAAGCAGATGGCAGTCGACTGATTCCTCGAAAGCATACAGAA
>JGI24021J15306_10001329_pt1 | contig 23811 bp, 17 predicted proteins | sample Ectturendosymbi1_FD_15306 | JGI IMG/M metagenome (IMG submission 15306) | reverse complement strand
AACGACGCCTTGCGAATTGTGACTGGATGCCTGCGTCCTACACCAGCGGACAACCTTCCAATCCTCGCAGGCATCCAACCTACTGAGCTTCGTCGAGATGGAGCCACACTGTCTCTAGCACGTCGTGCCATGGGCCTGGATATCTGCTCCACTCAGCGCTCACCCGTCCATCGAGTACAGATGCACATCGCCTCAAATCGAGACACCCATTTGTACCCGCCGTACAACGACTCACCAGTTCATCTGACAACAACAACAAACTTGCGGCACACTGGACGGATCACCAACGGAATGCGGAGTGGGCGGACAATCCCAGAAGACTCCTCATTTTCATGCCCGACACCTATCCCCTCGGAATGACCCTCCAAAAAAGAGTCTGGATCCGGCTGGAATACTATAGTGGGTCTGCCAGACCCAGGTCAAATGAGGTCATCCAAGTGAAACTACGGAAGCGAAAGTCGGCGCGCTTGGAACTCTGCAGTAGCTTCATGTGTTGGTGTGGCGAGTAACAGGTGTGATTGCGGTCGTCCCACACTCTTCTAGTATTTGCACAGGGGTGCGAGTTCGGGTCTGGCAGACCCGACGATTGTATTAGTGTGAGGTGACTGGTCACACTGACCCCACGTTATGGTTAGAGGAAGTTTTGCCTGTAACAAGCTGAAACTCACTCAGTGCATACATCTACGGTCATGTTAGCAGAACACAAAAGGAGAAGTTCATCACGCCCGTAATTTTTTTTATGAGTAATTCAGTTCAGAACTACATGACACCGTCGCTAAATCAAGCATATATGACACTTTCGACACCTTACTTACTTTTCATCACAATCGTATGATATTAGAGTAAAGTAACTTTGTTAGTGCTCAAATTGCTCAGTGAATCTGATATTTTCAGTGTAGTTTTTGTTATAAACTGCAGTTAAAGGAAAAAGTATTTTTTTATTTTTAAAAACCGGGTCTGGCAGACCCGATGATAGTATTAACGTGACAAAAATGCAACGATAGTATTCCAGGGTTAACCGCTTCCGCACCGGTGTCGGTCGTATCCTCTCCTATTTATACAAATGGGGTATGGCCGCCTCTGGAGCCTGTGAGTTTGGCGCAGAAGAACAAACCGACGACCATGTTGTCTTCCAATGTCCAATCCATCGACCCCCTCATGGACTTCACGGCCTTACTATTCCGGACAATGAGTCAATTGAATGGCTGCTCAAACATCTGCCCCGAGATCTAGTGCGGCTGAACAGTGGTTAGAACAACTGGCTAAAAAGAAGAATGAATGTCGCTAAATAAAATTAAGTCAGGCCATATATTTCCTTTTTAATCTGATGATGAAATTAGAAGGTTTTTATTCTTATCACTGCTGGATGAGGATCGTGATCGTAGTGTTCTGTTAGAACACTCTTTTACAAATTACTTCTTTAGCCATATGAGCTAGCATGGAGTAGGCATATTAAAAGCGGACAGCCGCAACAGGACCGGTTTTATCAAGACTAAGTTCATAAAAACGAAAAGATCTCGGAAAAAAAATATAGCAACAGAACAATTGTGGTAACTGATGATGGTGGCTTACTTTAAGACTTATTCAGGTAATCATTACGATTCGCTATTGAAATAGCAGCTGTATGCTGCTGTGAAATTTGCATTAGCTCATCCAACGCTGCATCTTCCGACCGACTGTACCTTCCGACCAATTGAAATTTCGTTTTGCCTTGCATCTTCCGACCAATTGTATTGAATAAATGTTCTCCTTCAAAATGTTACGCATATTGTGCTTTATACTTGTAGAGTGTGGTATAATCATTACTAACACCTGTCTAAGAACAGCTGTTCAGCATGTTGTTCGGAGATGTGTGTACAATTTGAAAAAATGCAGGACGTTAAAAACCATCTCAGTACAGCAAAGACAAATCTGTTTCATGTTACATGTCAATGAAAAATTTTCTTCTGAAATTTCTTTGCTTCGGTTTGGAACAAACTTTCCACTTACAAGTGAAAACAACTCTTTCTGGAATGATCCTTTGAAAGATGCCGATGTAGCTTAACACGCAACACATGTTGTACTTCCCATTACTTCATTCGCCTCATTTCAACATTTCTCGTGAAGCCCGGTTCATGAGAATTGTTAGAACATAAACAATGCAAGAGGTTGACTCTGTCGCCAACGGGCCCGTCAACTGGTGCATTATGCTGTGAAGATTTTGAGTGGAAACTGTCATGCATCTTTGTTCGCTCAAAGCGAAATCATTCGCACAGCCCAAAATTTCAGATGTGTAACTGGCGCAACCAAAAAATTAGCTTTTCGCTGTCTTTTAGAAAAGCAAATTTGAGAAAATTTGAACAAGATTTAACGATTTTCATCCAAAACTTTCTGCAGCCTTTCCATTTAACGAAAATTTGCACGTTCACCACAAAGCTAAAGTCAATCACGCTACATGCAGTTTATAAGAAACTTTGACTCAGCTCACGACTGTACAGACTGGAAACTGGCATGAAACATGCTGATATATTTTTGTGAGACGTATAAGTAAATTATTGTAGAAGACACATAGAAATAAAGTATTCAATTAAGACTAGAATTTCTTAAGGCTCACAAGCAACATTTACTCAACAATTACCTTAATGCAGCTGACTGATCAAATGCGAAGCAGCTAATGGCGGTTTAATGTTTAACTATACGTCATGGACCCTTTGAAATATCTACCAAAGCTTGTGCGAATTACCTTTGTTTGGCTTCTGCAAGACTGAGCAGGTCAACGCGGCAAACTGAGAACCCATCGGTTCTTTTGCTAGTGTAAGTGATTGGACTTTTTAACGAAAAAGAATGAATGTGTAAGCTAGCCTAAAACAAGCCAGTAAGCACGAAATCTGCGTACATTTTCAACAGACGAGAAAATAAAAGCTTGGTCGCTGCGATTTGCAGAGTTGCGACTACTGATTGTCAGTAAATGTTGGACAAAAGCATTGGAGTTAGATGCAAAAGAAACAAAAATTGAAGACGAAACATTTAGATCAGTACGACAAAAATAATCTGTTAGCTAAGCATGGAGTAGAACTGATGACGTCCAGCATTTCTATTCCCACGGCATGCTTCTCTGTTCGAAAAATGCACTGTAGTTTGATGAATTACGTATAACGTTGTTGGCATACATCAATAAATGCGGTTGTATAAGGAATAACTATTCATCACTATTTGCTTGTGTAACACGTGGGAAGATGAGTTAGCATGTACTAGGGAGTTTCTGATCATATTTGGTGTATTAAAGAGAACTACTTACTCGCAGAACAAATGCGTATTGCAAAAACGCATAACACCTTTTTTACAGAAATACCAGCTTTTAGAATTGCAAGGTTTGGTAAATGCGATCATTTAATCCTGTAAGTCACGCAAAACCACAATTTTGGCTCCCACATGTTCGGCCATAACTCGCCAACCGATAGAGCAAGAGACCTCTTCAAACCCTCGAAAAACGCGGAAATTCTTGTAGTTTCAATGCTAAGAAATTGGGAATTTTTGGCTTTTAATTTTTGAGGGGTGACAACACAACAGGGGAAGAACAATGTTTTTTGGATAATGTCTTCGGGATTTGAGAAAAAACATCAAGGTACCATCTCTTGGTTTTTCTTGTAAAGAGCCTAAGCGAAAATCCGTATCTTTAAAGCCTTTGGTTGACTTTCTGGCGTTAGCGGTTGGCAATTCATGGCAAACAAAATACAAATTACCGACACAGTGCTGGTGCGGAGAATATTTGCAGCAAACTCTATCATACGGCCATGTCTGATATGTTACTTCTGTCTTTTGCTTTTGTTATGAAGTGCAGAAGCGATATCCGCATCAATAAATCTCTTAGTTACCAAGTGTATGGTGATGACTTACGTTTGTGTGGCGTTTACAGAGGTGATAGGAAAGACAAGTAACCATATCAAAATTTTCGTATTACGTAATGGCATATGATGGTCTTGAGATATAGGGTATTACATCGACTCTAACAATAGAGATGGCATCATGCTTTTGTGTTCTTGTCTGTTAGAGATTGCATGTCTTTCTAAAAACATGATTTGGTTGATTAATTTCATATTTACCAGAAAGTTCTATAATTGCAGTGGGATTGAACGCCAGGGGCATAAGAGAGCGTAAGCAAACACACTTATTACACAATGGATAATAGACAAGTTACACGGAAAAAGGATGGGGTTGCTCATTTTTCCATGAAAGAGGAAATAAAGTACAGCTTCTTGACAGTGCACTGCAGATTTCATCTTTGCTTCTATTTCAGTGTACAAAAAACTTAACGCCTAGGAATGGCAACAAGTTGGCAAGTACATTCATCTCTTACTGCGACTGGTATAATTAGTCCATTTCTGATTGTTGACCTTGGATTATTCTTGTCCTTGGTGTACTTTGTGCTGAATGCAGCTATTCCTCTCGTTGTACTGTACCGAAAAGCAAAAAAACTGGATGAACTTCCAGGACCAGCAAAAAGTCACTGGTTGTTGGGACACCTCAAACAGGTATTTATAGTGTAGTGTTGGCGTTGTAACGTATTTTCAGTTCCAAATGTTTTCACAACACTTTTTCTGTGAAATTGTTCGCACTTTGGAAATTTGAAACAAAACTAATGCAAAGTGTGGAGATTTCTAACATCAAGCAACCACTTATTTAGCAATGTGACGCGAGAAAGTTAATCTTAACGTGTTGCAGGTAGGTTCAAAGTTGAAAAAAAATATCGAAGGTCAATGAAAGCAAATGATTAAGCTGAAGAACCTACTTGGCATGATAATATTGCACTGTGGTGGAAACTGTGTTGTGATGTTTTTTATTTATCGCATCACAGTTGGTTCCATGCAAACACTGATTTTCTTGGTTCCTTTTGCAACTTAGCAATTTCATCTTATTTTGGATTAAGTTATGATCTAAAGTCGTTGAGGCGGAAACGTAGGGCAAGTGGATTGGTTCTTAACTCACCCTTACGCATAAAGGACGAAAAAAGTAATTTGTCGATTGTTAGTTGTACAGGAGATATGTCAAAAGGTGGGCTCAGCGTGTGTTGAAATTGTTGAAAATGGTTTAAACATTAAAGATAGTCAATGTGGAGCAAGGAGGATTAAAATTGAGTGTCTTTCGTGGGTAGTGAAATGAAACACTCAATGAACAACCATGACTAGCTCCACCTGTACAGAGATCTGTAGGAACTGTTTTCATGAAACAGTGTTTTTTGATATACGACATAATCTGAATGGTGACCGAAATTCATTTACTATATACATTATCTATAGTAGGTGGAGACATTGTAATTCGGCACTTTGGTAAAGTGACAGAATGTTATCTTGCTTTCGGTGCTATGGTTCATTAGAGTTAATCTATAGCACAAAGCTCGTTAGTTTTTGCACTAGTTTCAGTCAAGACAAAAGAAGAATGGAAACAGCACTGTATCAGCATAAAAAATAGAACGCAAGAAATTGAATTATTCGTCTTACATTTCGAAGATTTTTATTGCAGGCCTGTTTCTTGCCAGAGCCCACGATAGGTGTGTTCCAGGGCCCATAAGAGCTTAGGGTGTCCGCAAACCTCCACGTTCATAATTGAGACGGGCAATTGTGCACAAAGTTTTTAAAAAGTTTTGTTTGTACAGTCATGTGAAAATTTATTGACTAAAGTTGTTATTTCATTGGTTACACAAGGTATCGCATTTTTTGCGTGTGTTTGGGGATATCTCAATTGTTTCTGTTTCATTTTTAGCTCAATGCCCTAAGTGGTGCGTGACGTGTCAGAACAGTCGAAAAGTGTGTTTATGACGTCACATGGTACTTTATTCAGCTCAATAGTGTTATAGAATGAAGCCAGCTCTTTCTGTAGTGTGTAGTTGAGGGTCATACATGTTGGACTTTCTGTGATTTTTAATTGGAAATATCACACCTATGAAGTGGTGTCACATTGCTATGCTTTCGGAATACTGAGATTATACTAGATATGAGGCGATTATAACAAATGTAATCGATTACGATTACTCGCCAAATGCTCGATTACGATTATGAATAAACAAAATCACAATGTAATCGATTACGATTACATTGAAAGTAATCACGATTACAATAGCGATTGCATTTGTCTTCAGACATCCTCAGAAGGAAAATACAACCCATTTGCGTGGTTTGATGTAAATATTTTTCAGGCAATTAAGATATGAACGAATGCAATAAACGATATTATGAAACACGAAAGTGTAGGAACTGAAAAAAAGAAAAATTACATTAATTGCTTGCTCAGATATTTGCGCAGTCAAGAGTCAACAAACTCTTTAAATTTTAATTAAAGAAAATTAAACCAAGGTTTGAAACGTTTGTTACAGTTGATAAACATCAACATTTAAAATCTTTTATCAGTGATACGACACCTAGCAGGCTTGAACACTCATCCAACAACGCTGAAAAGTTGTTTGTTAGTAATTTCAAAACGTATGACTATTTCTTCAAACTGGGTTACGATGTTTTCAAATGTGTGGTCACCTTTGGATCGTCTGCCAGCCAGCATAGCGTTGTGTAACTTCTAATTTGAAATTAAATTAACAGTGATGTCAACATAGCAGAGCATCTGTCTATTGGCGCAAACGTCAACGGTCAACAAAAGCTCACTGGTTTCGTTGAGTTTTTTTTACCATATGTTGGATGATCTCTGTTGACATGCTAGTTATCAGCATTGTGGAAAGATGCTTTCGACTTGGGTTATATTACTTTGTTCCTCTGAAAAAGTTAAACTACTGTAGTAATTATTAGGGCAACCAAAAGTCAATATGCCTTTTTCAAGGTTTATGAAACATCCACAAATCAAATTTCACGCTGATTCCATGAGCTACTCCGAAGTTATTAGCTAAAAATGTCGAAAGATTTCGTTATGTCCAAATTTTGTTGCAGCAGAGTTTTTCTCTTTATCGATATTTTATTAAGGCTACAACAACACAAACTAATGTGCTTTTGCAAGTTTTGTTGCAAGTCTGAATTATAATCCTTGTTTGCAACTTCTGACAAAATCATGTTGCTTTTCCACTGCCGAACCATTGAATATTAAGTAGGCTAGTTGTGGCAAGGCAAAAAAACGTGGCCTTACCGTGCTTGGTTTGGTAAACGCTTGACCAATTACGCATATAGAAACTTTAAAGGCAATAATGTGACGCACTGCTTGATGCTTAAGTGTAACAATGTAGAACCTCCTGAGTGACCTCAGGATGAGTGACCTCAGTAGAACCTCCTGACCTCAGTAGAACCTCCTGAGTGACCTGAGTGACCTCAGTAGAACCTCCTGAGTGACCTCAGGATGCTTATTGACACTGGATATTTTTCTTGTGCTTTCGGCTTGGTTTTCGTCCGTGTTTTGTCACCTCTAGTCTCGTTGGGTCTTTTGCACTTTGATATTTGTTTCATTTCAACAGAACACATATTTGTTTTGACTTACTGCTTTGATTTCTAATATAAACTTTGTATTCTGCGTTTCAGTTAAAAACGCAGGAAATTGATAAATTAAAATAAAGTCAAATTTTGTAAATTATAAAGTCAAACTTTTTAGTTTCTAGGTCGAAAACTTGGTTGTCCTACTAATTATGCACATAACCTACAGCAGCACTTGTATTTATGGTCTTGCTCTGAATGTATATAAATAGAATTTGCCTAATTCATCACCTCAAGGGATTAGAAAAAAGTGACGATTTAGGCGAAGTGACGAATTATGCAAACAGGTGAATGAAGACTCTGATGTTGAAGCTCGTATACTTTATCATAGTAACTCGTATACATAGTGCATTCATTTGCGGTAAAATACAAGTTTATGACGTCATGGTTGAATACAACAATTGATTCCTCTATCTGGACTCCTCGATTTAATCAAACAACTTTCAAAATTTAACAAACTTTAAAGACTTTCCGCGTTCTCTCATTGGGGAGTCGGGTCACGCTTCGCACCTTGTGTATAAATTCGATAAACAAATTGCGAGGTGCGACATTTCTCAGATAAAGATTTTTAAATTGTTTGATATCCCACGCGTACTAGCTGCTTAAACATCAAAAGCGAAACTGCAAATGACGTATTAGCCAAACAAAACGCTTGTAAGGGTAAGAAATAGCAAATTGATGAATCAGGCGATGGCAATTTAGGTGAACAGAAATGTGCACAAAAGATAGCGATTCTGTCGGGACCGACGAAAGAGTGACGGATTGAGCGAATTGGTGAATTAAACGATGATGAATTAGACAGGTTCTACTGTACATAAAACCAACACCTCCCCTCGTAATGTAGGGCTATCTTTTCTGCTACCAGAGTGTCAGTTTAGCCAGGCTAATATTATTATTCCGATCTTGCTGATTAGTCCTAGCAAAAGTTGTTTTTCTATAATAGTTTCATTGTCAACATTCGCTATCAAGTTTTATACTGGCTAGGTTTTATATCCGCAGTAGTGCAGATGTGTTTACATACGCGAAACCGGTCTACCTTTGCAACTGATGGATTCACTTGCGTGCGTCACATACTGTGACCTCACCAATGAACAGGAGGAAACCCAACCTCCGAAACCGTGGTTCATCGCCCGCTGACGTAGCGCGAAGAATTCCATGTCTAATTGAGAAATTAGTCGCCGATTACGAATAAATTCGTAATGTAATCGATTGCGATTAAGATGAAATGTCATTTTTGGTCAGTTTAAACGATTACGATTACTCAAAAAACTGTTATCGCTTTGACGACTACGACTACCCCATATCTGGATTATACTAAAACAGCCATTGCAAATTGTTAAAAGTATCCGAGAAAGACGAATTTTGATTTGCAGGGGATTTGATGCATGCTGGCATAGGCGGATCCAGGGGGTTAAGGGGGCTTAAGTCCTCCTCTAAATTTTCAGATATGTTTTTTGATCAATGGTTCTCGACACAGAAACGTCCATTGGACTAATTTTTTGGGTAGCTTTTAAATAAACCATTTCTTGGACAAGGAAAAGACGAAAATATTAAATGAAAAGCATGTTTTACTGAGTTTGGGCTGTCCAAATATGTTTATTTCATTAAAAATGAATCTTCTAATGAGCAATTTTTTTACAAAAGGTATGGTTCCATTGTTACATAAACCGCACGTGAGTATTTAAACTCTTGTCTCATTTGGGTTAGATTAGGCTTCTTGTGGACAAAAGTTGAATAAGCTGCAGACTGTTGACAAAAGTTGAATAGGCAGAAAATTATATCACTTTTTCCCTACAAGCTTTCATCAATGAGTGCAAGCTCATTTCATTAGTCCAGACGTCAAAATTACGCTACAACAAACTTCAATGCAGTTAACAACGGACTAGGTTAGAGCGCTCAGTGACAGGGTAAATTTCTGAAACAGCAAACCTAACCGTAAAACATAGCTTACGTGTCAGGTAGGCTAAAAATGAAGTGCACTGGATTAGCCGTAGGCTTTACTAAAGATGACTACTGATTAGCATCAGACCTGCCAGCAACAATTTTTGGTTAAAGCTCAGCTCAGAAGGAGATGAGATACTTTTTTCATCCACCCATGTTCTGATGTCTCTAAAAAATTGTTTTTCAACCGACTGTACAGTATTTCTAAAATTACGTTACCACGATACAGCCATACAAGGACGAACCTTTGCCGAACTGTTTCATCATTAAAAATCTCACAGAGATATCGCGCTCAAAGAGGACACCCTGCAATGAAACCGTAAAACCATTGCCGATGCCAAAGGTCTACTGCCAGCTATAGAGGAAGGGTCGTTCCTGGTGGCTTTGATCATTGGCTGCAATGTGCTAAACTATATCAAGAGGCTCACAGTCATGCTGCGGGACAGTTCTATCGACATCACCACAGCGATGGGACTGGTGAAAGACACCAGGAAGAGTCTTCAAAACGAACGTCATCGGGGTGGGGATTTCCACCGAGGATGGATGAAACAGGCAGGCGATGTGGCGGAAGAAGCCGGAATGGGACTTTTCGGCGATGAATCAGTTAATAAGAAATTTTGATAAGAACATTTTTGAATTTTAACTCTTTTTTCTTTTTTTTACACGTTAAATCAGGATCACAAATAAATAGCACACAAATACCAGCCAAAGACACCACACAATTACCAGATAAAAACATCAGAATTTGAACTAGTCCATTTGGAAACTGTGGGCAATCTCGCGTAGATATTCGATCACGCCGTAATTGCCATGTCTCTGAACAACTCGCAGAATCCTTTCATCGCATATTCTATAACGTGATAATTTGTTGGGCGGGGTATTTCCGGCCACCAAACGCTCATGAAAAGCATATTTCAAAAACACTTTTTTCTTATAAAACTTTTGCGACCACCATCGCCGAAACGTCCCATCACCGAAACGAACTGTCACCGAATCGGCATCGCCCAATCGGCGTCGCCGAAATGGCATTGCCGAAATGTCCTAGACCCGAAGAAGCTGTAACCTTTTTTCCCACAATCCCGCGCATGCATGGAAGTCAAAATGTACAGGGAAATCATCAGAGCTGCAACACCAGGTGAATACTACGGCCAAACGATTACAATTCCTTTTCTTGACCACCTGCTGATGATGTTAAACAACAGGTTCAAAGAAAACGCCAGAAAAGCCACATTGGGCTTATGCCTTGTCCCATCAGTTATGAGGAAGACTCATGAATTGCGCCATCACGTTGACAGCCTGGTTGAGCTGTTCAAAGAAGGTCTGCCTTCACCACTGTTAGTATCTTCGTAGCTCAATATGTGGTCAATCACTTCACCAATTGCGATCAGTCCAAGCTACCCAGCATTCTGCTACAAGTATTGATCCAGTGAGGTGACGAGGTATTTCCCAACATCTTCAGGCTACTGAAAATGATAGCTGCACTGCCAATGACAACATGTGAAGCTAAACGAAGTTTCTCGGCCTTGCACGGTCTGAAAATGTTTCTCCGCACCACAACCGTTTGAATGGACTAGCCTTGATTCATATGCACAGAGAAAGTCAACATAGATTTGGATTTCGCGATGGAAGAATTTGGCGTCACAACCGCCGCTTAGTACTGCAGTGAATGTCCCAAGTGGAGGGGTCCTTGCTCCATTGGGCCAGTAGCAGTCAAACAGTTATAGGCAGGGCTACAATGCCATCCTTATGTCTAACATTCGTCCTTATTTTTATAGGCTGTTTCCTACAAAATAGTTTTGCTTTTATTTTTCCTTGTGTTATTGCTTTTGTCTTATATAGAGGCCAGAGGTTTCCAAGTGCGGCATCGCGATGCCTTGGCACGTTGTTTTGAGATTGCAAGGGCTTCAGTTGCTTGATATTTAACGCCTTTCAAATTTTAGTAAGGTTTTCAAAATGTTTTAGGGAAGAACCTTCTCAGGCCATCATCGAGGATCTCGGAACTTAATGGGTCTTCATCGCTATATAGTCCCCAGTGCACATCGAGATGAACTCGCTCCTAAGCAGACCCCTAGAAATTCTAGATCACCCTATGGCTGGAGTTCACATAAGCTCGACGCCGCCTACCGGAGGCTGGCAGAAAGTCTAAAAAACCTCTAAAAAGCAGCTTCTCAGTCGAAAATGAAGAAGCAAAGATTGAAATAGGTAAAAGAACATGAAGATATCTTTTTTAATGTCACGGAAAGAAACCGGGCCAGTTGCTATACAGACCAGTATGCGTGGGTTTTCGATATGCTCGACTAACAATACCGGATTAGCAACGTTCAACAAGCACATCAAGGAAGGTCATGAAACCGTTAGTTTCCAATTCCATGGTGAAACGAATACTATCTATCTTTTCCACTTCGGGAAAAAAATCTCTCCAATTGTCCGGTTCGAAATGTATTAAGTGTGAATTGTGATTAAGATACACATTCATGTATGTGGCTACCGTTGGTTAGTAATACAAGTAGGCCAGGGATTACTAAAAATTCCAGGTGACAAATTTGATTTCTGTTTTTTCCACTGTCATGTATGAAATGCTTTTACGTTCATTTTAAGCCGAGAAGTGAAAGAACGGGGAGCTTTTATTAAATTGTTTCTCCTCCTACTATTTATGTTAATTTTGACGGTTAGTTGTGAAATTCGTAAAGCGACGGTGTTATGTGCATTCTCTGAGATCAGAAATATTTTTCAAATTAGCTAGTATTAACATTGGTAAATGGTTATAATGTAAATTATGATAAAAACACAACCATTTCTGGTCATAGCATCGAAAAGCTGATGAAGCTATTTGCTCTGTTGTGATTTATAAGAGGGTACAAAACCTTTCTGACACCAGCACATAAGTTTCCTCTCAAGGGCACTTCTTCTTGCACAGTCAACTAGTTGTTGTTTTTCTGGTTGTTAGTTTTTGTATGCAGCGTTGGCTTTCAACAGATTTATAGTAATGAAGTTGTTCGCGAAACCTATGGTCTCCACATTGCAGCAAAGAGAAAGATAAATTAAGCACAAAGCCATAAGTAGCAAGGATAACTTCAATCACGGGATTAAAGATTTCTAGAAAGAAGCTGCTTACACAAAACTGACTTTTCACATCTTCCTAAATTGCATGCATTAAAAAAAATTACGATCAAACTTACAGTTTCCACCAAACGAGAAAGGTTTGCTTGCATTTGTGAAAACGATGCCTCAACACCATCCGACAATGTTCAACAGATGGAACACGCCGTTTTCTTCAAGTCTGCATCTTTACCATCCTGATACAGCAGTGTCTTTTATAAAGAGTGGTGGTAAGTCACTTGATTAACCTCAAAATCTTTAAACGGTTTCATTGTTGAGGCCTAGCCCATACGTCAATCAAATTATAGAACCTATTTTTCATGTTGTCAAAATGTGATTCAAGCTATTTTAAAACACCAGCATGTACATATATTGGATTTGCTGTAGATGAAATCCGAAGCGAGATTATGATGAGTTAGGTGCACTCTGAAAAGTGCTTCCAGAAGCAATAAAGGTACAAAACAATTTTTTTAAGTGCAGCTGGGGTGGTAAACGATTTTAAAAACTTTTACATTTGAAAAGTAAAACTTAATACAGTTTCTCCTTCATTTGAGTAAAAGTGATATCCCAACTTTAGCAAACACGTGCAGCCAGGGTTGCGGAGTCGGAGCCGGAGTGGGAGTCGTAGAGAAGTTTTGGGTGGAGTCGGAGTCAGATGTCTAAGAACATTAAGAGTCGGGGTCAGATTTCTTACTGACTCCGGATGTCCAATTGGATCATTTTTTACATGACACAAAGCTGAAAGGCTTTGAAGGAAAAGGCTTTGAAATCTTTTGCACGATAAATTTTCTTTCGATTCGCAACTTTGGAATAATCTTATAGAAAACTTCCAAAAAGTTTTTTTTGCCGCAGAAAGTAGCCTACAACATCATAGTGGATGAGCAGTTGTTGCCATGTACAAGGCATGTTGCAGATTCATCCAGTACATGACTAACAAACCAGAGAAGGTTTATTAGCTTGGTTTGAAGTTCTGGCAGTTGATCTCCAAAACGAATGTTTTTTCGATAGGATTTCCTTTGTAGGAAAAGATCACACGCAAAGTTCAGACTTGGATGTGCCTACTGATGTTGTTATAAAGCTAATGGGTGGATATTCTAGCTAGGTTGCAATGCTGAATGTGATAATTTTTTCACATCACTTGACCAGGTGCAGTAAATTGCTGAAAATAGGTGCAGTTTCGTTTGATCAATGTCGCAAAACCGGAAGTTCCAGAAGAGTCCAAAAAGAAAAAGGAGCTGTAGAAAGCAGAAGTGCTTTGGTTTGATAATGAAACGCCAATCACGTTTACAGCATACCAGTGCAAATCAAAGAAAAGAGCGGCAATTTTTAGTAGTCTAAATCCAGATGTTCAACTTTCAAGCAATGAAAATCCGAAAAAGAAACCCGACTGAGTACTGTAGTGCAATGACACCAGTGGGAGGCGACGTTTATGATCAAACGACGAGACTTTACTCTATGAAAGCAGGAACAAGAAGGTGGCGTGTGCAAGTGTTTTATGATGCTTGATGTAGTTTTTATCAACAGTTGGGTAACTTATCAATTAGTCTGTCATGCCAGTATAAGCCCCAAATAATAAATAGGCAAAGTGGGAGAAGAGTTGACAGGAAATATTGTGTCTGAAAAGCGTCTAGCAGAAGAATTTTTCAGCCTTTAAAACTCCAACACCACACCTGCGGTCAAACAACAGTTCAGGTTTTCTACTTCAAAATGCATAAATCGCACTACTGACACTTTTCAAAATTATAACAGACACGTGTAAGGTACCTGTGCATACAAAATGTGCAAATCGTGACCTTCAATACTGCATGCACTGCATACACTGGGTACACTCTATTGTAGTTGTTTTGACAAAAATCGGAATTGAATGTAATTTTTTTTAATATTTCCTAATAAAAAAGTAGAAATCAGTAGAAAGTAGTTTACAAAAGATAAAAAACACTTTTCTGATTAAAATGTTTCATATTTCTGCGATTCAAAAAGCATATTGCGTCAATTGACGCGTTTCGTCCTTCAAAGTATGCAAAAGCAGCCGTCCTTCTAGTGTTAACAGACAAATTACGGGAAGCGCGCAAAGTGCAGAAAATGGGTTCCAATCAAGTACGTGCAATTACACAGTCCATAATTGTTTGAAAAAAGTGTTGATAATTTTGATGGCATCCATTGTGTAAAATTGGAATGTCAGGTCTAAGTTTATTATTACTCAGCATATCCCAGAGTGAAGGCCACAGTCGGATATATGTTGTCACTACACTTTTGTTTTGGTCAAAGGACAAAGCGATTTTTTTGTTGCAAGTCCCGCATGACACAATAGCAGTGCAATGAAATAAAGTTTGAATTGGTTTTACTATTACTGCAGAATGTCTCTATACTATCAAATATTTAAAGCTTTTTTCGTAATCTTGCGCTTTTTTCCTAAGATTACGGTTTCTTCAGGAACTGTAGGTTTCAGAACATAAAAAAGTTCTTCATTTAGCAGAAACGCTGCCAAAAACGCGCAATCAAACACATGACTGCTAAAATCGACAGACCACCCACAATTGATAGGTTGGACGTGATTCATCAACTCAGGAGAATTTCATCAAAATTCATTTGCGACTACAGAATGTTACTCAGCATCATTTGCAGAAATACTTTAAAATAGGCAACAAAGATTGATGAAATTTAATTGCTAAAAATGTACCTTGAAAACTATAAGCCTTGAAAAGGCTTGTTGTGAATCCACAATGATTAGACATAATCCTATGTAAAAAATTTTAAATTTTGCAATGTTGGTAACAAAATTCGGTGTTTAATGTACTGTACTTTTAATGAAACGCGTCTATATGTGAACTTCATTTTTAACTTGCAAGTTTACAATATGATGTATGACACACTCTATCTGTTGATTCTTATTACATTTTTAGCCCCCAAAAGCAACATCGCTTACCGATTCATTCGACCCTGGGTTGGCGATGGACTGCTTACCAGCAAAGGAAGGAAATGGCATCGAAATCGTCATCTTCTAACACCTTGCTTTCACTTCAGCATTTTGAAAGGGTACATTGCTGATGCTATCGTTCTTGATAATTTTTATAAACGCACAACATGTTTTCCCTGCAACGTGTTTCAACCTTTTCGAAATCGTCAGGTATGCCCGAATCTTCAACGAATGTTCTTTGGTGATGCTAAAAAAATGGGAGGCCTCAACTGGAAAAGCGATTGAAATATTACCTGACATCAGCTTGATGACACTGGACACAATGCTGAAGTGTTCTATGTCAACACAAACAAACTGTCAAGATACCAGGTAAGCTAATTCAATCAACCCGTTATAGTAAGTACTGAAGATCTGTGAAATCAAAAGTGTGTAAATATAGAAAGTCCTTCTCTATCAGTATTTACATATATAGTTTTCAGTTTTTTTTTCACAAAATTTTGTTTCGCAGTATAAATTTGTGGTTTTAAAGTATTTTTCTAATTTTGAATGCTACTTTGTTTATTCTTGTCTTTGGTGTCGATACATATTAATAACATTGGCCATACGTTTGTTGCTAATCTATATTATACCTGATCTTCTGCACAAGGTAGATGATTCCGGAATGTCTGTTTTGGTTGCAAAACTTGCGATTCGGTATCATTTAAATGACTTTGAAATGAAAGACGATCGACTACTCGTGAGATTTCCACATGAAAACTTTTTCAGTAATAGCAAAACTTTTTTACCACTTTTTAGGGAGAAACACCCATATATCCAGGCTATACAAAACTTGGCCCATGTCATTACTCACCGTATTAATCACCCGCACTTGCTGCCCGACTTGGTGTTTTGGAACACGAAATACGGCAGACGTTTCCAAGAAGCTGCCGATATTGTTCACAAGCAAGCAGAAAAGGTAATTACATGCATATTTCTAACCCTCGTTGTCTAAACAGTATAGCTAACACGAAAACAGCACTCCGAAGGAAAATCCAGGACGTAAAAATATGTATGGATAGTTATAAAAGCAAAAAATGATAAGCTTTGAATTTATTTGCAATTGTTTGGGAAATCAAATATTTCATCCGATTTAAACGTAAAAGGAACGCACTGGGGTAAAATAGTTTTTAGTGAACTTAATTGAAACTATCTTTTATTACTTATACTTCAACGATTTCCGCAAAAAAATATTACAGTAGGTTATTTGCTGGTGTTGTTCAAATAGTTCGCACAACAAGTTTCAATAATGCCAACTTTCTAAACGAGTTTTCTTCGATTTGATTATCTCATTTAAGTTTTAATGGACAAAGATGTTTTTACACTCAAAAAGATTATAGTAGAAAGGCGTCACCAGTTGGAGAAAGCGGAAAGCAAAAGGTTTCCTGACGATGTTCAAGTCAATGACATTTCCTCTAGAAGAAAGAAACAACAGGATTTCTTGGATATTCTCCTTCAAACAAGGGTACAATATGCATTTTTCAGCTAAGATTTTTAATTGAATTGATGTTCATATTTATTGATTTGTTGCCGATTAAATACAAATGTCAGCGAAAAAATAAATTGCAATGAAACTGTTGACAATTTTAAAGATTCTTAGGTGAGAAGTTTACTTCAGCCTTTCAACTTTTTACCCATGAGATTTGCTAGCAGCTTTAAGGCCTAAGGATGCGTAGTATTACGTGAAATCTATTAACTAGTAAAACGATCTGGAGATCGATTTCTTGCCTAAATCCCCTTGCCTCAAAAACGTCACGAAATCTGAGCTTGTTGGGGAAGTTGGTCAAATTATTTTTATTAGAAATTCAAACCATGAAAAAGCATAAAAATTCTGCACTTGATTACTCGCATTTCCATAGCAATTTAAACTTCAACGCAGGGTTGCGGAGTCGGAGCCGGTGTCGGAGCCGGAGCTGGAGTCGAAGTAGTAAGGAGTCGGAGGTTTTTGTGTGGAGTCGGAGTCGGGCATTTGTCCGACTCCAACTCCGGTTGTCCAACTGGATCATTTTTTACACCACACTCCTAAATTGGGAATTCCTGTTGAAATGGTGCACTTCCTTTTGAAACAGAGATTCCTTCCTGTGCACCACAATTACCATTGATTGCAACAGCCAAATTTCATTCCCTTTGTGTTGAGGAGTTGGAGTCGGAACTTTTGGAAAGGTCGGAGTCGGAGTCTGAAATTTTGGAAAGGTGGGAGTTGCAGTCGAAGTCGGATATTTTACCTTCGACTCCACAACTCTGCTTCAACGTAATTTAAGTTGTTGCAGAAACACATTGTGAAAATATTCAAAAAGTTGCCCGTAATTTTCGTCTGGTTAAACATATTTTATTTTCGTCAGTTTGTAAACAGCAAACATTTCTACATACTACGACCTTTAACGCACTATCATGCCTTAATAATTCCATAACTTATTGTTCTAAAGCCGGGGTCATCAAACCGGGGGGTCAGCGGGCCAAATCCGACCTGGGAAACGATTTTATCCGGCTAGAAAAAGCACTTTAGCAATAATGAAAGAATAACATAATTGTAATAAAGTTGTTGATTTGGTAGAATGTAACATGTCAATGACCATATGCAAGACAGTCATTTGAATGCCAGTTGTCTAAGCATTGCTGCGCTGCAGGCTGCCCAAAACTTAGCTGATATGTTGGCTCAATCTGAGTTTTTTGTTAACATTAGGTTCATCACATCTGGAGCCAGATGTGGAACTACGCTAAAATCAAATGAACAATAATTCAGCATTCGCATTGATAAATACACTTTTATTGTTAAGCGACAACTATGTTTCGGCATTTTTTAGTACATTTTCGATCGGGAGTTTATGTTCAGCCCTCAAAATCTTATGTAATATCTTATGTAGCCCTCGGTCAGAACTGTCTGGAGACCCTGTTCTACTGTAAAGGATTGGAACAAAAGATACGTCAACTTTGCTTGTGGAAAGTTGCTGTGGTTAAAGAGGCACGCCAAAGATATGAAGTGTTATATGCTCGCAGCTGTGTTATGAACTTAAGCATCAGGAAAATCAGCATATATAACGGTGAACTTCCAGGGAAAACATTCCAACATAACAATGTTGATTCCAAGACAACAATGTTGATGTTTAGGGAGATCATTAGAGATATTAAACCACCAAAATATCAGCATAAATCTTTTCTCGAATATAATGTCAATTCCAAGTGGAACCGTGAGTTACTTGTGGCAAGTGGAACTTAGATTCTTACCGGCAAAAAAACAGGTTTCAGGTAAATCAAATGAAGCGGTGACGTTACTTGCTCTTAACATTTTTTGAACATATTTTAAGGGCATTTCGGAAAATTTCATACGATGAACGACTGGTGTCTAACATTGCGGCGAATGTTTTGCTTTCATTTCAAAAGGTTTTCAAACGATTTCCCGACTCCATGGTTGAAAATGAAAACTCCGGAGTGGGCAAAATCGCAGAAAAGAGTTTCAGTGTTCTTCATGTTAGTGACTGCCGAAATAACTGCAGATGACTTTGTGCAGATGAACACTACGTATATTCGTGCGGCAGACAGTTTATGTAACAGTTTAAGTGTAGTCATTTTCCTGTCACCCAAGCTGTCACTTCACCTCCCTGCTGTCGTATATCGTCGAACACATTGCCGACGAATTACTGCATTTCTAAATATATATAAACCATTTATTGTTATTCTCAACGATAGGAAACTTCACCAAAACAGTTTGACGTTTTCACAATAGCATTATAGTCTGTAATGTAAAGCAGTGGTTCTAAACCACTGTTTAGAGGGCCGCATGCGGCTCCGAAGCACCCCTTGTGCGGCTCTCAGCCGTTTTTCAATAAAACCTCTAATATTGTGCGTAACGGATTTCGTCTGCTGGATTTGGCTCCTTTGAATGATAGGTTGCGAACAACTGATCTTGAGGTTTTCCACACTTCTGTCTTATAACCTTAAATATTTAAAATATCTTGTGTTGTATTTCACGTACGTTTTGCAACTAATTACACAATAACATTAGAAACAAATACTACGCCGCTTTGTTGAAAAAAAGTGGTTTCTCAAACCACCTCGAACTATGCAACAATATCTTTGCGCATTCATGCACCGTAAGCACAGTGTTTAAAATGCGTTAACAAGAAAGAAACAATGCAGCAGAGTTCTAATAAGTTTTCAGCATTCTGCACGTTGTTGCTTTAATTTGCATTAATTTGTATAAACAATTGGTAAAGCAAAAGTCACTCTCAAGCTGTTTGTTTGCGATTTTTCAATGGCAGGACGAAGATGGAAACGGTCTGAGTGAAAGGGAAATAAGGGATGAAGTCGACACATTCCTTTTCGCAGGGCATGACACTATTTCAAGTGGTAGGTGAAAAAGCTTTTTTTTTTAAATTTTGCATGCGTTCAGCAAAACTGACATAAATGCCAAGCAAATACGTAGCTTTTTTATATTTCAAACATCAGGTATATCATGGGCTTTTTATAATCTTTCAAAGTACCCCCATTTTCAAGAAAAATGTCGGAAAGAAGTGATGGATACTCTTGGAGAAAAGGCCTTTGTTGAATGGTGAGAAATTGAGGCTACTACTTGACTAATTTTTCACCAGTTAAATCTTACAGCAAGTAGGTTGGTTTTGCTTTTATAAAGGATCTAATTGACACGTGATAATGCTTGGTAGGGTCGTCTCAACATTTTGTAAGCACACCTGACAGGAAGTGAACTTTCTGGACTAACCCATTCTAGGGATAGGGTAGATATTTAGCTGAATTTTATGCTATTTGCAAAATTTCTTCACTTCGCTGAGAAAAAGGTTTCTAACCACAATCAAGGACCCCTTTCTGTGCCTTTGTCGTATTTTTAAGTTACATTTGTTTAATTTTTATCAAGCTTGAGCACTTTCAATCAGGTACAGAAGGTAAAAAGCTTGAACGCTTTTTCAGGTTCAGAAGATGAATCATATGTCATTCTGCTTAACTGGCTTAAAGTTAATTTTCACTCAATGTTGTATATTACTGTATATAACGGTATTATTGTACTTCCTATGTTATATAACAACGCACAATGAAATGATACCCACTTCCGATTCAAAAAAGTTTTTTTTTATTTTACGCATTGCTTCAAAATCTGAAAAAAAATTCTCGTGATGTTACAAAGATTTGCAGGACTTTTGACTGCGCAAGTTTAACAAAAAATTAAGCAGATATTTACAAAATTCAATTGAAAATCTCGTATCTTAGTTAAGAACAGGATTTCTGAGCACGTTACCTTTACTCGTTTGCCTAGAAAAACTAAAAATATTCGTGTTCAATTCCCGATTTCTCATACAACATCCATCGTTAGCAGATAAAACATTCCTTCCACCCATAAGTTCGCATTCCTGTATAAAATGAACTCGCATCTTGTAATGAAAACCCATCCCTTGTTGATGCAGTCCCATGAAGCAAAATCTCCTTGACCCTTTTAGACAACACCGATCAAACACATATATTTGCATGTAAACACACTTGAGGAACATTTGCACTTATCGATAGTATTTACAAAGTTGGTGCAACGGACGACTTTTGAAAAAATTCATACAGGAATGTTCATGGAAACAAAAGAAATTTGTAAACAAAGTGCGTCTGCAAATGTATAGGAGATTTTTCATCCATCGTCTTCCATCAGTCACTTATAAGCACGAAAAAACATCTTAGGCTTTGTTTTTGTGAAGATTTTCTAGAAACTTACAATTTAGTTACAAACGCATTGCTCCAGCAAAATTTCAAGATCTTGCATTAATTTGCAAATGCGGTGCCGAAACAGTCAACCACTATTTTTTTTCAGGGATGATATTTCCAAACTTGTTTACCTGACGATGTTCCTCAAGGAAAGTTTGAGACTTTACCCACCGGCCCCTCTTGTTTCCCGAAACCTTGAAAACGAACTGACGCTGAACAGCAAGTTACACAGTAAAAAAGACTTGGTTGTACCTAAGGGCACTCACGTTGTGCTGAACATATTTACTATGCACCGTCACGAGTTATTATGGAAAGATCCTCAGGTGTTTTGATATTTTGCTTACATTGCAGCTGGTGCAAAAGTTTCACGTATACTCGTTGAATATTTACAAAAGTACAAAATATAGTTCATATTTTAATACTGACACATGCGGCTCTATAGCTTTCACAATAATGATGGTGTTGCAACCTCTCCGCTGAATGTGTGATTCACCACGAACGGAATGTGAGCCAAGAACAACACCATAGGCTATATATGTATGTGGCGCGAACAAGCAATAATAGAGCGATCGCGGCGTGTGAACTCTATTGTTGCTTCCTGCCACAGTGCGAAGCTTTGCGGACATGCCGCTCGGGCTTTTCGATCGCAACAAAGTGGTGCTGTGACCAGGGTGTGAAGGTCGTGCCGTGTGAAACCTTCACAAAAAGAGCGCTCGATCGGTGCGGTTCGCTGTAAAAAGGTGGGGATTTTGTTGCAACCTCTCCTCTGGCGTTGCGCTGAAGGCGTGGTTCACCACGAACAGAATGTGCGCGTAGAACAACGCCGTGTATATGTGGCGCGAAGAAGCAATAATAGAGTGATTGAGGCGTGTGAACTCTATTGTTGCTTGCTGCCACAGTGCGAAGCTTTGCGTACATGCCGCTCGGGCTTTACAATCGCAACAATGGCTTATCACTGGTAAGCAAATGCTTTGGATATATTTAAATAAAAGCAATAGGCTTATTTATATCAAACTCAACGTCAGACCCGTAGCAAGATTTTTGAGATTTGGGAGGGCAAAACACATTTTGGGGTGGCTAGATTTTTGTTTTCATTATATAATTCAACTAAATTTTTGTGGACACAACAAAATTTAGGGGGACACAAAAAGTTGGGGGGGAGCTGCCCCCAAATGCCCCCGTGTCCACGGGTCTGCTCAACGTTAGTTAAGTTTTTGGTATTTCATTACTACAAGTACTGAAAATGAGAAAATATTATTTCTGAACTGTCTTTCCGTATTTTTCCAGAAATTTGACCCAGAACGCTTTACGAAAGACAATATTGCAAAGAGACCACCCCACACTTACCTGCCATTTTCAGGGGGATCGAGGTGATATTTAAGATTGATAAAAATGCCTGGGAGAATCGAATGTGTTTTGAGTTTGTGATGCAAAATGTTTTGTTTGCTAGATTTTAACCAAACGATAATGTATTATTTCCTGGAAATAAACATGTCGATACAATGCATTTTTACAAAGTTAAACGAGATATCAGTGAAATTACCAGCTTCTATCACCAGTGCAAAGATAATTAATTGTTGAGTTTTTTTTAGAGCACCAATCGTTATATGAAGTGTAGTAAACAAAGGCTTGCTTGAATTTGCATGTTTGCTGAAAATTTTTATAAATAGTATTCTTAGAGAAGTTCGTTGTATGTATTTGTTTAGTTGATATGCAGTAAACTGGCGTGATATTTTTCTGTTCTTCCTTCGGTGAGACAAGCAACTTTTGTCGTTAGTTTATAATTTTGCTTCGTTCTATAAACCATAAAAATGCAGCCTGCAATTCGAGTGCAGAAAAAATAAAGTCAACTAAATCCACGGACAAGGCAAAATAAATCACAAATTGTAAAATGTAACAATTTCTTTCCTTGCTTTAAATAAAACCGAAAATTTAGGTTTTGATGATTAGTCTTTAGAAAATTTGGTAGTCAATGCAGAAAAGCAGTGAGTCCGAAGCAAGATATTTTCTCAGAAGGTTAAACGAGAAATTTCTGGCAGAATCTTCTCTAATAGTCTTGTTTCAGAAACTGTATTGGTCAAAACTTTGCCTTGAACGAAATCAAAACTGTTCTGGCCCAAACACTGCGAAGATATCGACTGTACTTGGATGACGAAACATTAGCTCCTGAAATGGAATTGAAACTGACCCTTCGAAGCAACAATGGAATTCATATCAAGCTTGAAAGATTGTAAAACATGTTAAAATAACACATTACTGCTACGGACTGGGATTGTATCCAAAAACGTTAAAGTTTGTAAAAATTTATGAAATATATGTTGATTTCTGTGAACTCCAGTTGTTTTTCTTGTCAGTAATGACGTAAGAACAAGCATACATAGCGTATAGTTAAAGGTATATTCAAAACAAAAATGAAATGTCTGCTGTAAATGTGAGTTTTTGGATGTAACAATAGTCAATTAGATATACTGAAGTAAAATTTATTTTCAAAATGCGAATAAATATCGCCAAGGTGTTGGCTGATTTTCTAAAGAATGCCCTGTTGAAGCACAATACTTTGCGCTGAGCTTTGCGCAAGAGAATCTATCAGATTTACCAGCAAATCAACGCCTTAAGAAAGAAAAAGCTTGGCGTTCTCTTCATCACAAAGGCCATCCTAGTAAAATTATTTTTTTT
>JGI24021J15306_10001328_pt1 | contig 23814 bp, 17 predicted proteins | sample Ectturendosymbi1_FD_15306 | JGI IMG/M metagenome (IMG submission 15306) | reverse complement strand
CTTAAGGGGGAGGCTGTACAGAGCAGAAATCACTCAAGCGTGACCATAAAATTCAAATTTATTAAAAAATTGAAACGTCTGCCATTCGGTAACTGCTCGACCAATTTCGTTCAAATTTTTTTTGTTGGTTGTTATTTTTGAAGCTCTTTCAAATGAGCCCACTTTCATCAAAATCTGAGAGGGTGGGTGAACATTTTTTAATTTTCTGTTCAGTTAAGCATGGAATGACCCCTATACAGTATTAGTGTAGAAGGCAAAGAATTATTATGACGACACAAGTGAAAACCACTTGAAGATTTATCAATCATAGCAACTGTGAGGCCACAGATTCTATGTCATTTAACTGCAAAAATGACATGTGGACTGAAATCACTCTTCACTAACCCTTGCAGATTCAGAAGGCCTAACTGTAGAATGCCACAAGTTTGAAAGTGAAGACTGGCATGAAGTAAATGTTGCGTTTAAATTCCATCAAATATGAAGGCTGTTGACTGTAAACATAGTTACAGAACATACTTTTGATTCATGAAACAGATATATTATTATTATATATAGGTTTTTAACATTTTATGCATGTATCTCATGAGTGTCAATGAAATTGCTAAACTGACAGTTTCAGTATCGGCATTTCAATTGACATTTCATTTCGTACACTGGTACTGGTGTTATGAACTTATTTGCGTCAAGGGATGTTGCATAAGCGTAAAAAATTTTGAATGAAAGTTCAGCTATTTCTATTCAGGGTTGACTGAATCAAATCATTTCATTAAAATCAATGATAAAATCAAAAAAATCAAGCAAAAAATCATACGCAGTTTTGAAGCTTTCTGTGATTTAGAATACCAAAGGCAGAGACTTCTTATGACAACACAAGCTATAAAGGCAATTAAAGTTTTATCAATCATGGCAACTGTGACGTCACAGATTCTATGTCAACTAACTGCAAAAGTGATATGTGAACTGAAATCACTTAATATCTGCAGACTCAGAAGTCAAGGTCGAAAGTGTAGGCTGGCATAAAGCAGGCCTGTAGCCAGGTTTTGAGGTTTAAAGGGCAAAATAATCTGTTAGGGGGAAATGATTTTTGCTTTATTACGGTGTATGTTTAAAACAAACTTTTGTGGGCACGACAAAATTTAGGGCACAAAAATATTCGGGGACACTGCTCCTGAATACCCCCATGGCTATGGGCATGACATGAAGTAAAAATTGTATCTAAATTCCAGCAAATACGAGGTATGTAGACTGTTGACTGTAGAAATAATAATTTTAAAACACATTTTTGATTCAGATTCATAATAACACATAGATTATGGGTTTTACCATTTTATGCATGTAAGTTACGCTTTTGCAGAAGCTGAACTAGTGAAAGACAATAGCCTTCAATTTTAACAATAGCCTTTGCACCAAAGAGCCTGGCAAGCTTGTATTTTTGTACAAGGTTCTTAACGTGCCATAAGTGTTAATGAGATTGATGGCGGATGGTTTGAGTATTGGCATTACAATAAATATTTTGTTTTGTACACCAGTACTGGTGTTATGAACTGATTTACTTTAAGCGTAATGCATAAGTGCAAAGTAAGTTTGAAAGAAAGTTCAGCTGAATTCTAGTTGTTGTACTAGAGGAAACAAGGCACAAAAAATTATATTCAAACAAACTTTTTAAAAATAAAAAATTACTACTTATTAGGTGGCCACTCTCTGCACAATCGATTTAATAAACAAAATCCGATTTAAATAAAAAAATCTGATTTTTGTGATAAAAAAAATCACGATTTTTATCAACCCTGTCGATGAACTGTCGGTTCGATGAATTGTCGTTCGATGAATTGTCGTTCGATGAAGTGTCGTTACGATGAACTGTCGGTCGACAAATTGTCGTTCGATAAATTGTCCTTCGATGTATTGTCGTAGTATCCTTCAGCAGTTCTCATCGCGTGTAGCTGGTGAACGCAGGTTGACCAGTGTGAAAAAGGTTGCAGCATGTACGGCTTGTACGCCTGCACGGGGAATCTTGGTCATATCCGATTTCAGACCCTTAAGCCGAACAGCCGACCCGTATCAATCTGTTATATTTTCCTACGTTTGTCACAACTTTCAAACGAGTTTCTTTGCCTTGTCGAAGACAAACGCCGTGGGAAATTTTGAAGAGGCTATGGAGCTCTGTCATGAAGCAAGTCGAATGCCTTTCTTCCACGAACGCGACTACGAGATTGAATCCGGGCGATTGTGCGCATCAGCGTACAACTTCGGGCTCGAAGCGTCGCGGGTCGGTGAGCTGTCGCGCGCCATCCAGTGGTTACAATTTAGTTTGCATCTGAGTGGGAAGTCGCGGCGAGCTGATGCTCGAGAGAAGGTGTGTTGGTATGATTACGGAAACTTTGTACTGTGTTACGCGGAACAGAACTTTTCGGTCTGAGCTGTTTCGGTTACGGGACTTTTCGGTTTCGAGGCATTTCGGTCGGACTATGAAATCTTACATGTTAACTTTTTAATGCAAACGTACTTAAATCAACGAAAGGTTTTATTTCGAAAAGCTATAAACATGATCAAAGATCCAACAAGTAATCAGCATCAACATATGATATTCATGTTGACATTTTAACGCAGACATACTTAAATCAACCAAAGATTTTATATAAAAGACTGGGGGCCAGAAAAAAATCTGGGGAAGCCATGGCCCACCCAGACCACACCTGAGGATCGCCACTGCGTATAACACCGGCTAGCATTTCCCCTGTCAGACTGTTTTGTGCCTTCGCTGCAACATCGAATAGAGTTGGCATAACACCAGCTAGCGTGACGTTTCGCCTGCCTATACAATGATTTAAATAAACAAATATAATCAGTTGTTTATGTACAGAAATGTCGCGACCGAAATGTTCCCAGACGGAAAAGTCGCATACCGGTATTACGCGATTAGAAATACTTACGATTTTTAAACTTTGTTCTGCTGAAGCTTGTCCAGTACTTTTAAACTATGTCCAACATATTTTTCCAGAGGGGGGAGAATAGTTTTCTAGAAGGAGGGAGCTCCCCCTAGTTACGGGCCTGTTCGAGAGTCACCGAGGAAAGGTGATTAACACCTTGTTGGATCGTGTGTGATGTCGCGATAAAGCAGCAACAATTCGGGTCACCAGAGAGATTTTATCCAGGTCTGCTTACAGGCACCTCGCACTCTTCGGCATTGCGACAAAAATGCCGTGAGGCTATTTTTTCTGCGTAACTTCTACATGCATGATGTTGTAAACGAAAATCCCGGATCAATAAAGGTGTGACCCAGCACTTCAAGAACTCAGGCTAGAAACTTTTGCGCGAAGTGTTTAAACAACGATTGATCTCAAGTTTACTGTCGCTTAGAGTATGTTTTAGAATACCACTGGTTAAGGTTTAGAATATGTAGGTTTGCTGGCGTTTCGCTATTTAAAGTTGCTCGACACATTTCATATTCACCAATGTCTTCCACATCGGGCAAAGTGTTTGAAGAGAAATAATGTGAGTGAGCTAATTTTTATGAGTGTAGCTTCACAGTGCTAACTGGTGATGCATGACTGACTGTATCGCAAGGAAAATGTTTCTAATTTAGTGCTGTGAGCCTGCAGCAAAAATGGGTGCAAATAACTGGTTGAAAACAGGATCATGGGAAACCACCCATTTGAGCCTGGGGGTATTTAGGTAAAGATTTATTCCTCCAGTGACCAACATTAAAACGACTTAAGTTCGCCTGAAATGTTTTTTTTGCCAGTCACAAACCCTCCGCTTGCTGGCGCACGTTTACTACGAGATGGGAACGGAGGAGCATCTGCCGAATGCACTGGACTGTGCGGAGGAAGCCAATAAGCTGCGTGCTCATCCATCCGGTCTGCATCTGAAGTGAGTTTTGGCGATTCCATGCTCTAGCTAGCTGTTGAAGTTATGCATTTTTGTACCTTGTTAACAGTTTTTGCAACTGCTGTGGGATTGGTTTTCTTACGAAATTCAAAGTACACCAACAAGAGAAGATTGTTAACGATGGCATTTAGTTTAAAAGCGGAAGAGCATTCAGGTTTTGCTGAAATGCGATTTGCCATTCTTTCTGCAGTCTGCTTAGATTTTAGAAGTATCTAAAGCTTTGATTTGGTTGAATTGAATTACCAGTCAGTTTCGTTGGTTTAGGTGTGGTTTTATCTGAAGCTCATTTGTTGTAGAATCTTTTTGCGTAGTTTTTTTCCAACGTGCTGATGTTTTGAGCATTCGGTACAATTTTTTTTCCTTAAAAGCGGATTAACAAATCAATCCTGACAGCAAAAATACCATATATCCTCACAAAAATAAAAAAAGGAAAAAGGCTCAGAGATCTCGCTGAAGACGAATGTTTCAAATATACGGGTTACTGACCCGCAACTCAAGTTTTACTACAGTACCTAGCTCTTATCCGACTTTTAACATGTGGTTTGGTAGCAGCTGGGTTTTTGATATCCCGGATGTTTATGACACCTGGGAAAGCGGGAAAATGTAACACGTTCCCGAAAAAAATCCGGGAATTGTGCAAACAAGACACGAATATGTGAAAAACACTGGCCCAGTCCCGTTATGGTGTGGAACCAGATGAGCTATCAGACGTTGCTGAAAACCGCGTGAGATCTTCTTTCGTACACACGAACAGGAGTACATGTTGGTCAAAACTTTGATTGAGCAAGATATTCCAAAAGAGCAGGGTTGTCCACCTCATCGATGTGGCACCGAGGTTTAATTTGGTGCAACACGCAAGATGTGGTGTGCAGTCTGCACCTTGCCACATTCACACAAATCTGAGCTTAACAAGTTATTGCAAGTGGTTGATTGTCCTCTTCCACTGATTAGCACCACTTTCTCATACTTTGGGTAACACATGCAGTGACTGTTTTTTGCCATAGAAGGAATCCTGTGAATAGGCCCTGCTCAAGGTGGATAAAATCTTTTCACTGGAAAAGTGGTTGTGAGTTTCCAATCAAAGTTATCTGACGCAGAGCGTACATTTGTTAGACAAAAATCATCGACAAACTTCGCTCGAAAAAATTTAATGAACTGTTGTCTTGGCAATGGACGCGTCTGTTGAATTTTTCAGCTACGTCAAGGTGTCTTCTATGTTTCTTTTTTTTGTTATTTTTTCATTTAAACACAAACTGAGGTAAATGACAAGCAAAATTTGTTCACGGACAAAACTAGTTCGGCAAGATCCGCTGGCTTCCTGTTCAGACTTTTCGCAATTCGCTGAACTCTGCGCTAACAATTGTTCCCAAACATTTGCCAACGTCAGGACAAGTGCAACTTCTGTGTTTGTTGAACGGGTGAGTCTCGTCCGGTACGTGCGAAAGGAGCGAAAGTATACTGGAAGTGAACGCCTCAGAGGTCATTGCCATCGCACGATTGGTAAACATGTTACTGCCAACGATTTCGTTTGCGTGACCACAAAGAACGAAAAATCCTTTCATCTTCCGCATTACTGCGCGTTGCGTTTTTCTTGGCTCTGATTCAGGGCAGGAGATGATCCTTTGTTAGTCACCGATTTTCAAACGTTTCACGTCTTTCGTCTTTGCGAAACTTGACCGTAAGCACCGTTTGCGATTACTGTGTCCGGAAATGGTGAACACAAAGGGCTGCAAAAAGTTTCAACAGATCGTTGCTGGCTGCAAATGAAGAAAATCCATGGTAAACAGTGCGACGTAACGTTTTGCCGCCCGTCCAACGCGCTTCATGATATATTTTTTGCTTGCCGCCAACGTATGATGATGTAGGCAATTTTCTGCTCGTTTGTGAGAGCGGTAAACAACAGTTTGTGAGATCAGTAAATTAATGGTTTTTCAATTTCTTTGCACCAAAATTCAAATTTCAGAAGTTGTGACGTGAGCAGTTTCAGCAACTTTCTGGTTATTGTTGATATTTTCAATATCCGTTTTAACTTCGGCAGTCGAAAATATTAAGCATCTGTCCCGGGTTCATGAAACGTTACGTTCCGTGCGTTGCTCTTCATTCGCTTCATAACTGAAGAAGTGCTTTCGCAAATTTTAGATGCCTCCGAACATAGAACGTATCTTCAGTGTGAAGTCTCCTAAGNGTGGGAAATGTANACACAAGTTTCCGGGGNATCGTAACCTTCATTTTTTTTGACAAAGCAAGAGGATTTGCTTNCAAATTCTAGAAATGGTTGTGAAAATAAGGTGATTGGGTCTCTGTCTGTCTCCATCGCATTGTTGAAAAGCTCCAATTTTGCTTTCAACGAATTTTTCGTTAAACTCTTTGCCGATTTCACCAACTTTCTTGGCAAATGTAGCAAAATTAGCGATTTTTTTCAGCAAGCAATTTGTGGCGTGAAGAAAAATGGACAGCGTCATTTTTTCGCAAAATCGCCTTAAAATGCACAAGTTTCTTGCGGAAATCTTCAACATGCCTCAAGTTGAAATATATTTTGCTTGCGTCCTTCCGGCTTGACGTTCGAAATGTTCCAAGTATTTAGTAACATTTTTTGCCTCCCAAGCACTTCTCTGGCATTACCCGTATGTTTTCTTATGATCGGTGTTCTAACCCTGCTTTAAATTAAACTACTTCGGAACGGATAATAATCGCTCACCCCAGACACTGTAGCAGAACCGTCGTCAGAAAGTTTTCAATAGGGAGGCTGTACGTTTGTGCAGGGGGGGGCTTGACATTCTAAAAATTGACAAAAACTCTACTTATTTATAGTGTTCCATATTTTAATTTGGGGGGCTTGGAACTTTGTTTGGGGGGGCTAAGCCCGCCAAATCCTCCCGTGGCGACGGGAACTACACTGTGGTTTACAGTTATTGTGAATTGCAGCCGTTGGCTAAATTATAACTTGCAGCGAAATTTAAGCGATATTGTCAAACAGCACCTTACTGAGACTATAGTAGTAGCAGCTAGTTAGATCTTAATACGCCATATCGCTAGTCAAAATGTGCTAAATAGCTTTCATAAATGCCAAACAAGCTAAAAACAGGCCGAAAAAGTTAACAGAAGTTTTAAGATCAAAGCATCAGGTTAAAACAGAGGTCAAACGATTCATTTTTTTCTGCCAATACCATTAAAAAGGCCAAATTTATGGAATTTTGCATAAAAACTGCCAACGTGGCATCCCTGCTGAAAGGGGGAAGTAAATGCTTGGAGGCTGCAACAAGCCTTTTTATCATGCAAATGCATTATGACCTCAAAATGATTGTGATGCCACATACATGGTTCCATTGGGCAGGAGGAAATTTGTGACCAAGCGCGGCCAGGCCGCCCCACGCGAAAGACCTACACCCGAGATAGGCTTTAAACGGCGGATATGTTTATTTCAAGAAACGTGCTATAAGTTGAGGTATTTTGAAACGCGTTATGAACCCCTTGGGATGGACTCACATGGCCGTATTAGTGAACTCCTGGCCTATATAATAATCGACAACAGACGACCAGGTCTATTTGAATAAGGACTGAAGGTGTGTTTAAATATACGAAACTAATTTCCCTGTGAAATAAATTGTGATGGATTCGCTTGCGTAACCCCTGTGGTTTGCAATTATTAAGTCAACAATTACGTTTCAAAAGGTTTGATACTGTTTTAGAAAGTGGTTCCTGGTCAGTGATTTTAATTGAAACAAAAACCGCAAAACGACGAAAAGTTTTATTGTTGAGAGCAAAATGTCAAACATTTGTCAATGATTTATTGTACCAAAATTACTCTGCCGGCCCCAAAAATTATGTCTGCGCACCGCGTGCCAACGTTTGAACCAACCTGATCTATAAGTTTACCCTACTCTAAGGCATAACAAGGTTTCAGACGATGTAGAACTTTTAGCTGATGTTTTTAGGTTAAACATTCTTCTGCTAGTGGTTGGTTGTAACAAATCGTGTGGTGCAGTGGTCATTCCGACTATTTTATGCTGCGACTGCAAGAAATGTATCACACCTACTTAAAGCTGGCGCGCGTGACCAATGAGCGTTGGCATTCATTTCAAAAAATGCCATCGCTCACCGAAAAAATCTACGGGAGAAACTAAGAAAATAAAAACGTTGTTTGCGAAAGTTGGATGACAGGCGTTTCAGCTCAAAGGAAGAGTTGCGTTTTCGCTTTGTTGCTACGCACCTTACACAAAAGCTCGTACCCTGTTTCTTCGTGACTTGCCATCTTGTTTGAAAGGCAATGGGTATCTCAAGTAACTGTTTGTTGTGTATTGTTGGCCGTTGGGAAGAAAATGCCACGGTTGCTGTCTGACTATTCCTTGCGCATGTCGGCCATACAACAAAACTCAACCTCAGCTTTTTCAATTTCTGCGACTTAAAGCAGCAGCCGTGCGCCGTAGTTTGGTTTTGGGAACTAGACTCGGGCAGACAAAGCAGCCGTTTGTTGTTCTGCTGTCCTTTTGCCACATGCCTGTAGTAGCAATAAGATGTTCGCTGTCAATGATCTCTGTTGTTTCGGGTCTCTCAGAAATGGTCGCTCTTTTGTCTTTAGGCAATGAATACTTTACCTGCGTAGTCTTTAGGCAATGAATACTTTTACCTGCGCAAGATTGACGTCATAACTAGGAGAGTGACTGCTTCGTACAATAGGCGGCGTGCGCGGACTGGTATTTACATGCCTAGCAGCGTCCATTTGAAATCGGAGAAGTCGCGTGTCATGTCTTCGGACTCTTTTCTGTTTCGTCGATTTCGTTTTTCTTCATGAACAAGTTGCCCTTTAGTACACCTCTTGGGGCGTCTTGCACAATAATTACTCCGCCTCAGTTTCGGAAACACAACGGAAGCCAATAAATACTTGTCATCTGTGGGTGAAAGAAGCAAGGAGTCAATCACAAATTTTTAATAGGAAGTCGATTTCGCGTAACACTACGCATCGTCAGTCCTATCATCTTATTCAAGATGATTTAAATCATCGCAAAAAGGTGAAAACAGAGCCCAGACGGCTGATTTCTCGAAAGCCTAAAGAAAACCTAGAGCTTTTATTTGTTGTCATCTGTGGTTTGCGGTTTTTGGCAATCCCGCCTTAAAACTGACTTTCATCTATGGTGAAACGTTCGCAAGCTTTTTGATCGTCTCATGTGATCATGGGTTAGGTCAACATAATTGGAGGAATCAGTCTCTTTGAACAGTTCGAAGATTGACAAAACAAGACAACTGCGTATGAATGCGGCTTGCAGTTAAACTCTTCGCGACGACTTTAGGCAGGGGTGGGCATAGCGGCCCGCGGGCCACATGTGGCCCGCCGCAGCGTGTTCAGTAGTCCGCGGAATCTTTTAGGAAGTCTTTAAATCTGCAATTTCCTCCAACTTATCACAGCAAATGTAAGTGCTGAGGCTACCATGAACCTAGACTTGCTTCTATTTCCATGAGAAGGTACAACCCTCAGCTACACGCGGTCTTCTCGAAGCGGCCCCGGAGGAAAACTAATTACCCGCCCATGCTCCAACATGTTTGGATGTGTAATTTTTGGCTTGCTAATAATAATAACAAAAAATGAGGTTTTGTTCGAAAAGAAACTCATTTGTTTTTGTTTTTTTGTGAGTGGAATCTGTCTCGAGACATAGGGTCATGCAAACATTACAAAATGTATTTGTATTTGTGATTCCCGTTCTACCCAGCTCCAGCTCCGAAAACTATGACTGTTTTTTTTATTTTATCACCGAATTGGGAATTGGTTTCGCGTCAGTCCTTCAAATTTTAGGGAAAGAAGTTAGAACCAGGAAAGAAATTTTAGGGAAAAACAGATAGGGAAAGAATGAGTTGTGCCGAAATTCTTAGATCTTTTTCAATACTCACGATTCTTTGTGTTTCAACAGAAATTACAAAGAACAGTGATCACCTTCGATATTTCCATTTCTTTTTTATAATCTGAGTAACTTTCCGCTGCAACACTATTTTAGCTTTCATGAACTCACGTACTGCCTACGCGCCGCTACTCTCTCGCTCGCGTTTTCGCAACATACGATCAAGTTCCTTTTGTGATGGAGACTGAGGAGTAAGGACTTTGGATTTTAATAAGTTTGTGTCCGTCGTGATTCCTGAGGTGTACAACGCAGTTCTTATTTTTGGCCAAAAGTTGCCTTGACTGTTTGTCCGGTGAGTTTGTGTCGTAAAAGCTCCTTCGCCGTGACTTTCTGTCGGTCGGGTTGCTTTAAGTTGTTGTTTCAGACCGTTTCCGCGCACTTATCAAATGCAGAAAATTGCCAGGGACCGTGTTTTTGAAGCTGAAAAGTAGAACAGAATGGAAACAAAAGAATGCAGTTGGCAAGATAGCAAGTTATGCAGAAACTTTATGATTGTTGCCTTCTGGTAGTGATGTGCAGCAATCCAGTGGTGATCAGACTGAACAGGTCGTGATATTGAACAAAAAGCACATCTCATTCACTAGAAGTGACGATCTTGTTAAGAATCTGGTTCGATGCGAAAGTCAAGGAAGCAGATTATGGCTGTTCTGAGGAAGGCCGTGAAAATCGAACACACAGTTTTGTTCTGTCACGGGAGATGAAGCGCTTGTGACGAGGACCAGGTGCGGATGAACTAGTTACGAAGATAACCTTTGACTAGTTCTGAACCAAGTGTTTAGATTTGAAATCTTATGTAAATCCAAATCCTACCATGCGATTGAAAAATAATTTCAAAAAAGCACCAGCTGCATGTGACACAGGTGTGGAAATGCCACAGAAAGTTCAGAGAAGGTGGTTGGTGCAAACTCATAAGATTTGAACGACCATCATCAGTACCGAAAGAGATAGTCGAGAAAGTTCGGGAAACATTTGTACTAAGTCCGTAATGGGAGCAAGTCTGGAAATCCAGATTCCTGCAAGGACAGGTAGGAAACGATAGCGAATGATACCATGCAAACTGCACGTCGTTCAGGCCTTTAAAAGCACGACAAGCAAAGGCGGAGCATTTCTGTATTGATACGCAAGAAAAATTTGAAGAAGATGAGTTTCAAAGATGCCTTGCTTCTAGTGATGAGGCCACGTTTCATACAAATTGCCAAGTCAGCAAGCATAATTTGGGTCTTATTCCCATGCCACGATTGAGCACATGAAGAACTCACCGAAAGTGAATGTGTGCTGTGTCATTCCTGAGGAGCATCTTCATGGTCCACTTTACTTCGAGGGAAATGCGACTGGCGATGTTTATCTGGAAATGCTTCAAAACTCTGGCAAATTGACATGAACAATTCATTTTTCAACAGTTCAGGCTCCGCTTCAACGCAAGCCAATTGTGTGGTTTTCTCTCAATGATCTGCTTAGGAGGTGGGTTGGGTGAGTTGGGGATGAATACAACGTGCTGTGGCTACCCACGTTTACCTGATCCGACACCTTTCGATTTTTTTCTGTGGGGACATGTGAAAGGACTGGTTTATTATGTCCCTTCCTCGCCTACGAGCTTAAAGGGACTCTGGATGAGAATTGCTGATGCGCTGGAGACTAACCGAAGACATTCAGCAGTTTATTTAGCAGGAACTAGACCAGCTATGTGCAAGCCACGGGCCGCATGCGGCCCAGTTAGGTTTTCACTGCAGTAAAAGTATCCTACATACTGACAACCTGTCCTTGTTTTGATAATTTTGAACTTGATATTTTTGATGCAGGTGGTCCCCAGTGCCACTTTATCACATCTGTAACCATTGCAGTTAGAATGCGAACACTCTCAGTATTAGTTTAAACTAAATTTAGTTTCCTAAGATTAAAGTAAGCAAATCAGTGTGCGGTCCTCAATTATTTGCCAATCAATGTGCGGCCCTGCAAGCCATTTGGATTGGTCATAGCTGAACTAGACCTACGACTTGATGTGAGCCGTGTTCAGGCTGTATGCGTATTAAAAACTTGTGAAATCTGCATCATACGTTTCAGCGAAGGTCTTAAATGATAACAAATTTTGTACATTTCTTGCGAAAACGTTTTTGTTCCCATCAGAGCGCTTTCATTACTATCTTACAAACAAAAAAAGAATTGAAAAGATTCGTTTGCAGAATTATAGAAACGATTTTCAACGTCTAATCGGCTGAACCAAGCAAAGACAAATTCGTGTGCTCAAGTTGCCACCGGTTACAACGGTCTCGTATGTTTTTATTGTCACGTGCTCCGCTTATACCACTGCGCAGGTGGAATTCCGTTTGGCTTTGCGGTCGTCGCCATTGGCCAGGAACTCTCGAGAAGCTCTCGTCCCACCTCCTGCAACGAACTAAAAATATACATTACCCACAGGCACACACCAGCTTTCTTTTTCTCGTCATGCGACATTGCACCGTGAGCACTCTCGGCTGATGGGTTACCTTGGTATCCGGGTTGTGGTTACGTGGATGGCAACCGACGCAGCCCTATGCAAAAGAAAAGAACCTGCGAAAACGATGGCTTAGCGTGTTTCAACTGTCTACACTAATCTGTCCGATGCTTTTGTTGTTCACTTGATGATGGCAGCAGTGTTTGTCATACTGCCTTTCAGTTTGTAAAATTGTTAAATTTTTGCGGTGCGGAAGATCATAAGCCCGAAACTTAACTTTTACTGGTGAGCCGCGGTTAGTGTTACTCGCCGGTTTTTGGGTTTCAAAATTGAAAAAAGCGAAACAGATTTTTTGAAGGAAGTATTTGTCCACATGTTTAAAAGCCGTTCGTGTCAAGATTTTTGTTGATTTAATCATGAGTACCCATCGCACCTGTTACTTTCTTAGCAATGGTAGAGGAGGGTTTAACAAACACTTTTGGCTATCGAAGTTGTCTTGAAGACAACTGTTAATGTGCGTGATTAAGGTTCGTCCAGGACTATAGCCCTGGGCATGACGCCAAACTGCAACCGACGATCGGCTGCAGTTCGGGAGCTCTGCTCTTTTCATGGAAACTGGAATACTCTTTTGCCATCATTGTTCCCAGGTCCACTATGACCCAGAGTGAGTTCCCAGGTCCACTATGACCCAGAGTGGAGAACCTGACTATGGTCCAGCTATGGATCAAATAGTCTTCTTCATGCGAAGACTGATGTCTTCAGCCATGCAAGGCAATCAGCTTCTGCTTTTCTAACCGATAGGCAGGTGGGAAATGTTTCTCCACTCATGACAGCTCCTGCTGCTAAACCTGGCCCCAACGTATTGTCCATGACTTTTCTTGCGACATTCTGAGTAATGCAAATTGCGAACTACAGGTGACCGGCAACTTAGTGACCCTATCGCTTGTCTGAGCTCGCTTTGGAATGTTTTCAAAGCGACCATCGTCTCTCGCAGAGGTTCTGCCGCGCACACACGCGGATTTGTTAAACTTGCTTGCTTCGTGGTTCGCTGTAGAAGTAATGGCGAACTGTGAAATGTGGTTTGATAGGTTGTTCTCGGAATGGAAACATACGTAAATGCTAATGCGATTCTATTTCAGTAAGATTGTAAGACTGAGGATGCGTGGTGTTACATCAAGTCGATTTCCTGTTATAAACAATCGCAGATTGAGCTATTCCAAACCCTTCACCTTTGTGGAGACCACTTGCTGATGCGATTTCCGGGTTTCTGAAGTTTTTTTTGAGGAATGTTGGTTACTAGGAAGTTATGCGTTCAATGCATCGTAGATTTTCAACCAACAAATAGTGCCAACTTTTTATCGATTAGTTAATTTTTAGGTGTTCTTGCAACACGCCACAACGACGAAAATCCACGATTTCGCTGCCAGCTGAAGCTACTGAAGAAATTGCCTGAGCTATTGGCAGTCTAAGTCAGTATAACTTGTCCTTGCAGTGGCACTTAGATTAGTGGCGAGCAGAATTTCAATGAAATACCATTCGAAATACGTGTCTTATGCATAGAAACAGCTAACCCTTAGAACGAATAGCTAAATCCTGATAAATTGCGTTTCAGTGTGCTCAAATTTTTTTCAAACAATGTTTTAAATTTTTGTTGCAATTCATGTTGTTTATGTTGCGTTAAAGATTGCACCGTGTGTTCACCAAATGCAGTCGATGCTTTGCGTTGGTGTTTTGTACTTACGCGCTCGCTGAGCTACTCTGGTGAAAATTTTTAGGTCGTTCTGTGATAATGGAACAGTTCCTTCATTCGAACCTTGCTGGTGTTGTGTTGAGAGGATGTGTAAAAAGCAGCCAGTCACGTAGCATTGAAATTCCATCCGATGCATTTTGCGGCATGAAAGTTCTAATTAAAATTGTAGTTTCGACTCGAGTATGTCTCATTGCTTTGTCGTCCCAAATATCTTAGTTCTTCAAGAACGTCGACCTTGGGCGCACAGATAGGATCAACTGCTGCGCGGCACTTGAGACTTCTCGACTAAATTGTCTGAGAATTTGTTGTCATCTTTGTCTTCGCTGCGACCATTGTTTCGCACAAGAGCAAACTCGCCACGTGCGTCAACACAGCTGACACAATGACTTGTTTCGCGAACTTCGACATACGCCTTATCGTGAGTAGGTCGCCGGGCAGTGATTGGCTGTTGGCGCTGCTGAACAGCAACAACGCGGTCACGTGACCAGCGGTATATATTGCTCGTCCGAGTTGTTTACAAAGCGGACTAGTTGAAGCTACTCGCTCGGACGTGTTCTTTCCGATCAGGGAGGTAGCAGTGACCGACGTGCGTTTGGAATGCTTTGCACGAAGTGTCAGTCCGTGCAGTTTATATCTTGTAAAAAAGCAGCGCACATTGCAGACTTATCTCGCGGTTGCAGACTGCAAGCAAGAATAGGTTTTCCGATTTTGATCTTAATTGGAGCATGTGGATCCTGTAGCGCGGTTTTGATTTTGCTATTTTCTCTAAAACCGTTGTTCACTCATCGCTGCATTTTTTCATTGCAAGGGCATCTTTTTTGTTTCACAGCAGATAATACTTTTAATTCAGCTTTGCGCAAAACCGTTGTTTGCTTTTCAAAACCGTGCTTACAAATTTCGCGTTCTGCCTGAACTTGGTTCAGATAAAAGCGACCGAGAAAGAGCTTATGATCAACCCTTTTGCCCTGGTTTCCGTCATTTCTTGTCGTCGCACTAATTCAAATTGCTGATATAAATGGTTCTGCAAAGCGACATGGACTCGGAAGTACTTGAAGAACAAGCCTCAAAACCAATCGACATTCCAGGAAACAAAATTGTAAGTACTGATCTCCACGTTTTTGCGAATTATGGAAGTGCTTACGAACCATTTTCTAATAAAAATTTTGTGCAACGAACATTGCTTGAATATAAATGATTTTTTTAATACACGCAATAATTTCTCCCAAGTTTAGACGAGCAGTTGCATGAAAGGAACGCATTGACGTGAAAGTTAGTAAAAATGGCAACATAGGCTCTACCTTCGAATGTTCTTTTTTTTAAAAAGAAGCTTTCACCAAACTTAAGTTTTTGTCGCAAAAAAATTAGCAAAAAAAGATAACACAGCCTGCTTTCCCTTCACCAACGCAATTTGCTGAAATTCTTTATGCATTTTTTTATTTCTACCGATTTTCAACCGTTAAACATTTTCTTTCCAGGCTTCTCCAGCAGTTGATATTGCCAAACGCGAAAGCGAAGAAACTAAAGCGGCCGCAAATACCACCCAAGATTCAGATGAGGACGATTTTTTCGAAATGCCTGAAGGTTCGCCTTCCTTTGCTCTGGTAATGAATGACCTCACTCTTGAAGAAAAGGGAGAAAAACCTCCCATATCTCCGTTGGTCCTCGATGACAACCCCTTTGCTTCGATTCAGCCAGGAGCGGCAGAGACCGCGTCCGCGGACTCCAGCCCTCCCAAGGACTCTCCCGTTGGAAAAGGCTCCCCTGCTGTAGCGCGACAACGCATCTGCAGCGCCTCAGCAGCGTCACCCAACGGCAACACACGGTCTCGTTCATATTCGTGGAACCATCGCTACAAGTTGGTGATGGAACGCAGGAAGACGTTGTCGCTGAAAGTTCCAAACCCGGCCACTAACAGTGGACCGAGCAGCGCCCATTCAAGCCCCATGATTAGACGGTAAGCGTTTTTGTTGTGTGTATTGCGTCGTCACTTGTTATTGCCAGCTACGCATTCTGCCATAAAATGTAGTGAGGGTCTTGAACTTTGTTTTTAAGCGATCTAACTGCCAGAAAACGCGCCTTTAGTGCAATGATGTGAAATTTTTGCAGTTTTTTGTCATACGTTGTTCATCGCGGCAACTGGGTGCCATCTGTAACTGACATTCAGTCGAATATGGCAGGAATCTTTTCTGAAAATATTTTGCTACTGGTTTGTTTGCGTTAAAACTCGAAATTAAGTAATTTGTAGCTGGCGCTAGTAAAGACCAGTTGTTTTATCTTCGTGTTTTCTGACGTTTTTTCATAAAGATGTCCCTTGTATTGCAGGAAACCCGAAAAAGCAAAGAGCCAGCCCGGAACGCCAAAGGCGGCCCACATTGTGCCCAAGTACAAGTTTCTGACCGAATCGGTCTGCATCTCGCACGAGGACATTGTACGCGAGCAGGAGCGTGAGCGGCGCCTTGCAGAGGGATTCTTCAAAACCGAAAGCAAATCTATTTTTGAGAGCAAAGCGTACAACCGCTTTGGGGAAAGTCCTGAATGAGAGCATGCTTGGGGTTCAAAGAGCATCGTGACTGCAACTGCTCAAGCGAGACGGTGCAGCAGAAAACGTTGCGACCAAGGCCACAGTGTGCTATAAATGACCTACCGTCCTTTTGGACTGGGCATATTAGCCAGCGTTTTGAACTGCCATCGGAACAAACAACTTTACATACAGTACAAATACTGTAAAATGTCAGAAAAACCTCCAGTAGATTCCTTCTTAAACAATTCACCTATGTTTTTGTTATTTTTTGAAATGACATTTTCGCTTTGAATCTTTGTTGCAAAAGCCTAAATATTCATTTATTTTTTAATAATTAAGTGTGTGTTTATCAGCTCCGGTCACAGAAAAACATCAGTAGAAAAGAAATTGAGAATTATCGAAACGTGATTTGAGAAATACACTGTGGTGTGTCCCTAATACGACTGATACCTAACTAAGAAAGTCGCTGGCATTTATTGTCTAAGCTGTGTTTCTAATTAAGGTGCTTTCTCATGTATAATTTATATATACCTCAGATTCTAACGCTATGCGCTGCTAAAAAAGAATTTCGTCAGCTGACTGGATTTCGTTCGAGTTTGGTCTGAAGTGAAAATGCGAACTCGCTTAATCTGGTGAACTGTCAATGTGCCTCTTGTATCACCGCACTCTGGCTTAAATCCAAAATGCTTGCACTAGAATACACAACCGACGGTATTGGTGACATCAGCAGTGACGTCACGATACTGATATTCATTCTAGTTTGGAATGTGCAGCCATGCGTTTACCCCGCTTTAAGTTGACGTATTTCAAAAGTTATCCATCGCACCACTGTAAATATCAGCATATAAGGTGTTTTTCTGAATCGCAAATCATTTCTGTTGTTCACCAATTTTCATGGCGTCGTACTTTGTGGTTTCAGTTACCTTTGTTGTCGTGTCTTTATCTGTTAGTCAGTGTGATGAAGTAATGAAGCAAAAAAGAAATCAGCAGAAAGCAATGCTTTATCTGGTGACTTTACTGTGTGATCCGTTGTTGCTGGATTTAGGTCGTCCTGATCAGGGGTTACGGAATGGTGCAAAAAGGTGAAAACTGAAGCAGGCTGCGGCTGTGTGGAAAGCAGACTGAAAAAACCCTTTGGCAAAACTGACGGCTAAAATGATTTACTTTATGCACATGGATTTGTGGATGTCGTCCAAAAAGTATAATCGCTGGCAGTCCGACTGGGTATATTCCAATTTGAACAGTAAAATCAACTGTGCTCAAGTTCGCTCCCCGTTTTACGATTCGCAGCTACACACAGAGGTAGGGTTAAGGAAGCGAGCGTCAGTCATAATTTAGCAGAATAGCTGTTGTCAGCTACACAGCGGTGATTTTTGATCGAGCCAACTTTTGTCAGCGATTGATTTCAAATAACGCTGTTAATGTTAAACCGACTCTCGAGAATGGTCAAGCCAGAGGAATCAAATCAGCTGATCTCGGTGCCAATAATAATTACGCAATACCTTAGGTATTAAACTGGATAGAAGCACCTTGGGTGAAGTAGCGAAGATGTTGTTGACAAAGACATTTTATTTGCTAATCACTACCATTAGTGAATACACAGGTTTGGCTGAACGGCCGCAAAGTACACAAAGTAGGCAGATCAATATCAGTATTTATTATTCCTGGAATCAAAATCACAATCCATACAACGAAGGACCAGCAAAATGCTTAACCAGATTTGCATTTACAATTGGTACCATTTCACTTCACAGATGTTAAGGAAAAATCGTGAACACAACGACAATGAAATCACTTTGTTGAAAAGCTGTTGAGGTTTTATTCAGTGATGAAACATTGATTTGATCATGACATTACGCTGAAAGCTGTGAGATTTTATTTTTTCTAGTGAACAATTCCATAATCTGGGTTCTATGTTTGTTGAGTGTCGTTGTTCGGATGTTTGTGATATTAATATTCGTTACACAATTTTCCGTTTTTGGTAGATGTTGATTTACTGGTGGGTTAAGAGCATCTATGCCTGTGTCACGTATAATAGAAGTTGTTTGTTGAATATTTCAAACATGTATATTTCCAATTCGTAACTGCAGATATCTTGAACTTCTAGAATTGGGGTTAAGTGATGAATCTCTCGTGGTTATTTGCTGATTTTTAAAAAGTTTTTGCAAGGTGTCATTATGCTGTATTGCTTACCTTTTTTAAGATATTCGAAGTTGTTCACTTGCATGTTCCCATGCAAGTATACCATTATGTAAATGGCTTTAGATCACAGAAAAACATAGTGATTGCATCAGTTTTACATTACGAAAAGGCTGTAGTTGAAAATGCCACTGGCGTTTGCTACTTCGGTGTTTTTTGATCTGAGTGTTCCATTTTAGATAAAAGTCGATAAAAATCCCGATGCATTTAACGTTGTCCACTTGGTTAATGTGTTGCTTACCAAAGACTATTTGAAATAAAAGCAATTTGATTTTTTACAGAAAAGCGTATGATTGTTTTTTTCGGAGATCAACCAAGTTTCAATTTTATTTAGTTCTACATTCACCAAAGTTTCCAAATCATTCACACATTTATGAGATAGAAAGTGGGTTGTGTCATTAGCGAAGATGTATGATTTAAAGTTTGAGGCGGATGGCAAATCATTGATATGTTTTAAAAGCAATACACGCCGTAGGGTGCATCCTTGAAAAACTCCATGACTAAGAGTGGTTGTGGCAGATTTGCTGTGTTTGGTAGGCGTACATCTATACTGTTTTGTGCTTGATAAATAACTTAAAGAAAATTCATGTAGGACACCCCGTGTACCACATTGACGCTTATCAACCAATATTTAATGATTAACAGTATCAAAATCAAATGCTTTTTTCAAATTAAAGAAAATCGCACAGGTCTAAAGAATATTAGCATTCTGAGTTGAAAGATGATCATATAATTTTACGACATATTACATTAGCTGGTTTGAAAATGCACAATTAACGAGGGTATGAGAGATGGTTTGTTTTTTTTCCTAAACAGCTTTACGAATGGAGCGTGGTTGTTGATAACCACTAAGAATATTGTCAAAATATGTGTTAAATTTGTCGTCATAGTGTTGTTCATCCTACGANAAGGCATTTAATAACTTCAGATTCAAAGTAGAAAAATATGATGCAAGATGTGTTCCTACAGTTTCCTTCGCAAATTAAAGTACTAAGTTCTGTCAATTGCAATTTTCGCTGTTAGGAACGTTGGCAGATAGTCACCAATATCAAGACAAAAAAGACAGGAAGAAGATGATTGAATAAATCAGTATGAATGTGATCTAGGCAAGGTGATACATTAGACAAATCTTGTCGGAATTTTTATCAGAGAATATGACCCCTTAGAATTTAAAGTGTGTAATGTAGTGTTCCACATGAAAAAGTTTTCTTACGTAAATTTATGTTGAAGTCACTTTGGAAATTATATGGCAACCGATCATCATTAGTTTTTCTCTGAAACTAGGCAACAGGCATGTTATCATTAGGACGAAAATATGGAGTTCCTACTAATATTTATAAGCTGTTGGCAAGTCTTAATCCAAATGCTTCCTATGCAATTGTTGTTTAATTCAAGACCTGGTCGTTTCTTCGTATTTTAGCATTAATTTTCTGTATAGGCTAGCGCCGCCTGCCGAAGTTATAAAACCGTTATGTACTGTTACCCCGTCGGTGGAAAAAATGTCAATTCGTGCGTACTATGGCAGAGCGATAATAGTCTGAATTGCAACGCTGTTCTGTTTTGGTAAATAAGACGATTACAACTGCCGCCCGTAACGTTGCCAGAACTTCCGACCTGTTGTTGTCTATAGACCTCAGCGAATGATGAATGTTACAGTTAGCACTTAAAAGATGCTGGTAAATAATTCTATCAAGATTGTGGGTCGACCCTTACGTGCTGTTTTGAGCCTTGTACGATGTTGCTCTCAAAGGAAAGATCTTCTGTTGATTGGCAGGATGACCCCAAAACTGGTTTTACCTCCTGTCATTGATTTGACTTATGCAAGGGACACGGGTACTTGACTTGATTACGGAAACGGTTTGCAAACGTAAAAGTTTGCAAAAATTGCGTTCTGCTTTGCTTGAGAAACAACTGACCAGCACTGATGAATTGCAACACGAAAAAGTGTTTCAACTTTACCGTGGCAACGGGTGAAGAGAACAAACAGCACAGTTGTTTCATAAGTGGTTTCAAATCGCGTTGAGGACTGGAACTGTAATCTTGCAGAAAATCGAACGACCTGGTTCATCCCCAAAAAGGACGTTTCTCATTTGTCACTGTTTCGAAGTATGTAAGAAGTCGTAACGTTTTCTGTGAGAAAGCGTAAAATGCAATGATATTTTGCAATCTTTAGACAGAAATCAAGAGCAAGGACTTCATTGGACTTCTTGAGAAAGAAAGCAGAAATTACACATTTCCAATTTAGTGACACAAAGCTACCAGGATTTTTTAAAGGTTTGACTTTGGTGACCGCAAAGGCATTTTGAGAGACCGCAACTATTGTATCTAAATGCCGAGGTGATCGCAAATCAAGGTTTTAGTGTATTTTAGTGGTGGTCGTAAAGCGAGCTCTAGTGTATTTTGAGAGACCGTTTCCGTCTCGTACCTCAGAGAAACACTGGCAACCACTAACGTTCTCGATGATGACAAAAAAAGTTACGCCGGTGGAAATAAAAACATTGATAAAGGTCTGTGACGCGCGATACTTAACGGGCATTCAGCGATGCCCGGAAAAATGATTTTATTAGGGTCGGTGGTGATTCGTCTTCTCTTCAAATATACATATTTCTCTACAGGTTGAAAATTTTAACAAAGGACCGATCGGTGGAAGAAGACGACTTGCGTGCTGTTTTGAGCGAGTTGCTTCGACACGCGGAACTGAAAATCGAAATGGGACTGAACGCCTGCTCCTCTCTAAACCATTGTGGTAGGTACGTCGGCCTTTGACTGTTGGTTTAAGCAAGAAAAGAACGCTGTTGGATGGGAATCCTGCCTGAAGAGTTTGAGGCGTTGATCACTCACGCGAAAGTTGAAGAACATTTAAATTTTCGTGTAATACTGGTTTCTATGGAGGGTCACTGTTTTGGTGCTGATGCGCGCAGATACGACGCTTGCGAATTCGGCTTGAAAGAGCTCCTGTCACGCTTCGCCGGTTCTCGTCACGTGGGTCGAATACACGCTCAGCGCCTTCAAGCAGCAGTGGAACGACTTCCCGCTGATGACGCGATTGACTACGTGGACAAGTTTTTTGAAGGTTCGTTGGGGAGGATTTGATAATAATTGCGCGAGTCATGCTCTAGTACAGGGGTCTCAAACACACGGACCGCATGTGGGCCGGGAGAATGTTTTGTGCGGCCCGCAGTGCTTTTTTCATAATTTTTAAATGATTGACTCTTGCGTTATTTAGTTTTTTACCAGTGTTTAAAAGTGCTCGGCTAGCTAGCGAATAAGTTCCTAAAACGAACGTAGAGACGGCTAGAAATGATTTGCCTATAACTCACGATACCTTTCGCAGAAATAAGATGTAAAAGCTGTTTCTAATAAGGTTCAGGTACCGCCATTGTTGCGTCAGCGTCATAGGGCGGCCCTCGAGTTACTTAATGAGTCCTCATTTGACCTTCAGAGCAATTTGAGTTTGAGACCCCTGCTCTCGTACAAAGAAAGACAAAGGTTCCGTGTAGACGCGTCGAAGTTATCAGCTTTGTCATGCAGTGACGAACAGTACCGTGACATCGAGCGGGAATATAATCAAGTATCAAGAAACAGTGTCTCGAATAATTAACAACTGCAACAACGCGTATGATTTAAGTGCTTTATACCAGGGTTGTTTAAGGTGTTTTAGGGCCCGATTCGGGTCCCTAGAATCAGATAAAATCGGGTCCCTACACGTCCATACCGTGTACCTAACATTTTAATTAAGAAAAACTGTTTATACTGTTGTTTGCATTCTTGTGAAATCTTGAAAAGTCGAATGGTTTCCTGTCAGGTATAAGCCACGAACGTAGTCAATGTACATGTGCTTGGACTTAGGGGACACGACACAAACCGACTGAGGGGACATGCCACAAAAGGCTCATGCAATCCAAAAACTTTGTTTCGTCTTTTGCCGAAATGGCCACAGTTCCTATATCCTACAACTTACGCGGCTCTAGTCTAACGACTGAAAATCCACATTTTTGACCTTCAAATCAAAATTAAATATCTTGTAACAAAACGTAAGGAGGGCTTTTCAAGTTGATGCACCTACACTGGTTGAGCTGGCGGTCCATTTTGATGTCATAGTAGGCATTCCCCTTGACATTATTTTTCTGTCAACCAACTTTTTTGAAGATTCCGAACTGATGAAAACCCTCGACGATCAGTCGCAAGGCCAAGTCCATCTGTTGTTATGGGAACAAGCGACCAAGTGTCACGCAGCAGGTAAGATAAAGGAGGTGCTTGATGGAGGGCAGCTGCAAATTTAAAAGTTTATAATTGTAAGCCGTTACTTGAATTTACTTAGGAAGAGAAGCTGTACAACAGCGTGCAAAAAAGAGGTGGAATGCCTAAGGGCAACTTAAAGTTGGTGTATATGGGTCTCCATGTGTAAAATTTGGTTTGCGTCCTTGTCACGCTGTTGGTGACGCGAGTGCTTGGCTTTCAGGTCAGATGTCGACCTGCCTTTCGTGGTACGACCTCTCGCTCCGCCTGTTTATATACGGCAAAAGCGATGACGACATCAGATCGGACGCGGAAAGTGCGGCCAACGTGTCTAAATTGCACAGGAACAAAGCTGCTTGCTATGTCCAAATGGGACGGCTTGACGAAGTAAGCATTATTGCAGTANTAAATAGTTACTGGCTGAGTTCTGGTATAAGGCTTCAACATTCTGCTGAGTCAGTCTTCAGCACTGGCACTAATGCTGNAGCAGACTGTTTGGTTCCAAACATGAAAATGTGTTGCACTGTAGTTTCTCGCTGTGTGGGCAACAGTGGAGAGCACGCGAGCTCAAATTTTTTTTTGTAAATGACATTAAAATGATCGAGTTGAAATGGGAACTCACACCCCGATAACATATTGGAGCTATAATGTGTGCTACTAAAAACCTATACTTTTCTTCATCTCCCACATCCATATATCCTTGGGAAATTACAGCGACCAGTAAAGAGCCATTTCTTTTAAAGCTTTTGCAATTACAAGTATCACAGGGTTCCCACGCGGTATTGAAAGTATTGAAGAAAGTATTGAAAAGTATTGAATTTCAAAATCGGTTTTCAAGACCTTGAAAAAGTATTGAATTTGGCCAAAATGTACATTAGGTATTGAAAAAGTA
>JGI24021J15306_10001326_pt1 | contig 23832 bp, 12 predicted proteins | sample Ectturendosymbi1_FD_15306 | JGI IMG/M metagenome (IMG submission 15306) | reverse complement strand
TTTTTTGTTATCAGTGATAAGCAAAGAGACCTATTATTACATAGTATAAGTGTGAAAACTGATTGATACATACATTTTCACAATGCTTCTTTAAACTGAAGTAAGGATTCTATTTTCCAGCATAACCCAAGTGAACATACATAGGTCTTTATGCATGTGTAACTAATTTGGATTTGTCCATGATTGCTGAGCTGGTTGTTTCTGTGAAGCACAGGTTCAAGTCAGTTTTATTTGTATCATGGGAAAAAAACATGATCTCATCATGTTCAACGGCAAGGGAACCAGTTCAAAGATCACAGAAAATGGAATAATGAAGATGAAATCCATGAATTTTGTTAGACGTAAAACATTTAGAAGATTTGATTATTTTGTTGGAGTTACTTTGCTTGCTCTTATTTGGTTGGCACCAGTTCTGGGTGAAGATGTACATGTAGTACCCTTTGAAAATGCTGGTGGAGTTCCTCATATGCCACCTCCAGGTCCAGATAAATCTAATCCATTAGCTTCAGACAATGTTAAGGAAATTCCATTATCTGTTTCTTTCTCCAAGGATGATTACCAATGGTGAGAACTACATGTAATAAAACGATTGTTTTAGGCATTTTTAGTTAAGTTGGTGCTACATTTCACAGTGAATTACTATACTTTTGTGTTAAAAAATTAAGGAAATGAGTAATTTTTCACAAACTAATAGTCATTGATATCACTGAAATAAACAGGTAATGAAATTGGATTTGATTGTACAACTGTTATGCTACTTTATCAGTGGTTATCAAACTGGGCGGAAAACACCTCCTTGAGAAGGATTGAGAGGAAAGTGGGCAAACAAAACAAAGGGGGGAAATAATACAAAGAGGGTGAAAACACTCAACCACTAATTGATCACCGAGTTAACTTCAGTTAGTGATCGTTGAGTTTGCTTCGGCTGTGACCTCAAAGCAGAGAAACCACTTGTTAATTTGTAAGTGAGCTGATCTACCACTGTACCTCAAATGCCTCCCAATATGTCAAAGCTTTGTGAAGACCACCAGCACATCCATCATGCTGAACTGGGACCATGATATGTATCAATTTTTTAAATAAAATTCTTTGAAAATACTTGCTTGTGTTTGTTTTATCATGCTTAGGGGACAACGGTATGTCAAGAGTGTAAAGAGTTGGTGGAACAAAAAAGTTTGAGAAACACTGTACTAGACTTAATAATGGTCACTAATTTTGCAATGTCCTTTTATAATCCTGAACAAGCATGTTTTTGTTCAGATTATCTAAATTATTTTTGTATTGTTGATGTGCAATGTTTAATTCTCGTCCATTTCAAGAACTGTAGGTGCAAAACCTGTCAGACAGTTGCCACTAAAATTACCATTCTTATCACTGAAAGTTTTGAATCAGGTTGTCTTCATTATATACCTGTTTTGGATGGATCTTGCGCTGTCCCAAATGCTTTACAGGTTGGGAGCCGGTGTATGAGTATATTGTACTTTGCAAACTTATTTTAATGCAATTTTGCAACGTGACAGTGTTGTAATTGTATTTTGCTAGTAAGTTATGCATCAGCAATGTTACATTGTTGAAGTGAGTGTAGAAGCCAAATTAAACTTGCTGCTTCAAAAATTGCACACATGACTACATTAGTCCATTTTGTATATATAAATGTATGTGGATTCAGGCTTATTATGTGATGTGTGGCAATAGGACATGCATAAAAGTACTTGTACCTTGATGGTACAATATCACCAATGTTGCATATCAAAAGTATGGCTAGTATTGTTGAAATTATCATCAAAAAGCTTAAATTGCAAGAAAACTGGTATCAAAATATGACAAACGAATTAGATAAACATTGCTGATATGAAATCTTTGCTTATTGCAAATTTCACTAAACTTGTTACTGTTGCTTATTTTGGTGTATCAATGATTTTTTTGCTTTCATCCTTTGTAGCCTACATTTATATAAATGTTTTAATTTGTACAGGTTACAATTTCAGGAATATTTGTTCTTGTGCTGACATTTACATATTTTATACAACTGTCGATTAGTGTGTAAAAACGTAGTAACACAATGTTTGTTTCTCAATCAAAAAATTAAGTGATAAATTGTCAGCCACTGAGCAATTCACTTTCGTGCTCTATGAAGAAGAGTGTTTACCTCCACCATCCCAGCAGGGTGAATGTACAATTCAGGATTTAGCCTGCTAACATTAATTATCTTCACAGAAAAAAATGCATACTTTCATCTAGTCAACCAACAGTAGGTTAGGCTTCAAACTGTTCCCAGCATGCAGACCGTAAATTTTGAGACTAACTTAACACCTTTGCTGCCAAGTTGTTTTTACCTTTAAGCAGTGTTCCCTCTAAGATTTTTGAAAGTCGGCTGGTGTCCAAAAAGTGCGGTGTAGATCAAAAGAAGCTTAGGTGCCCTTTGTAAATTTTCCTAAAATGCGTCCATTTTTAACAGAAAACTTTTCATCAACCATTTTTGATGAATGACCAAGATATAAAAATTAGTCTTCACTTTTTCCAACATGTACAAAAGCTACATTTTCTGATAAACAAACAAAAAAACAGTCATCACAAAGGCAATAAATGAAATAGCTGCATGCAAACTTCCTAGCCAAATGTGAACCTTTTCTCTCAGACAGTGGTTGCCCTCATACGGTCCTGAATGACTGTCCTTGTCTTTGTTGTGCGTTGCTTACTGTCCTTGTCTTTGTTGTGCGTTGCTTACTGTCGCACTAAACCAGTTGTTTTCAAGTTTTTGTACCGCGACCCATTACAGCAACCCATTCTAACCCAACAACCCTCATCTAAAACTTGAATAAAGCAAATGTAATACAGCTGTGTACATAAAATATCTACCGGTGGCCCCTCCAAAAATGGTTCACGACCTCCAACTTGAAAATCACTGCACTAAACCAACAATACAATTGAATCAGGCTGATGATCTGATGATATTGCGGAATTTCTTTACTTAAAATGGTGAACATGATCTTGTTTACATTCTCTCCAACAACCATCACCTACATCAAGCCACAATGCACTTGCAAATCACCCACATTGGATGTGTCATTATGTCCAGTCCACTGGTTCAAAGGTTAATTTGAAAAAGCAACAGCACCGCCACAGACGGAAAACAATACCCAGATATAGAAAAGCACTCTGCACAACTGTTATGCCTATTTTCTCACTTAAAAATTCAAGGCATATTTATCTTAACTGCACACATTGGTTCTAGCTGATACATCAAAATCGATTGACAGAAATCTCTTCTAGCCTTTCGACTATTTATACTGACTTGATCAACAAATAGTTTATTTCGCCTAATTTCGCAAACAAGCACTAACATCGTTAGGAATTTACTGCATGTGCAAGTTAACTGTTATTCGAAATAAGTGCATCGTACCTATATCTCACCAGGCTTAGATATTAAATATAATCATCAATGAACATTACTTCCCAGTGGCGTAGCCAGCCCAGAAATTTGGGGGGTCAAAATGTTTGCTTTTAGGGAAATAACACTATTTGTTTGGAAAAACGCCTCTCTAAACACAAAAAGACTACATTTTCTAAAAATTTAGGGGGCCATGGCCACTTTGGCCCCCCTGGCTACGCCTATGCTTCCCGCCTCTTGTAGGCTTGTTTACTTTCATATTTGATACATCACAAATGATCGTGAAATTTATCGTCAAACTTTGTGGCCTTAGTCATTCACCAGCCAGGTGATGAGATATGAGCTGAACCTGGAACTTGATAACAGTCGTGATAAGCCAGACAAAAAACAAGTTTTACTGTCTGTCAAAGGTGCATTACACTCAAAACACAAGTAGAAGTTGGGAAAAAGGCCTCTATGAACGACTTGCTTAATTTTGCCACGCAATTTACCTTAGGTCAAATTTCACAAAATCTGTTCATTCTTTCGAAGTTCAGATATAGGTTGTGGGTGCAGTCATAGTCCAAATGCATTCAGGTTCAAAGCAATGTGTTCTTATAAAATGTGAACGTCACAATGAGTCCGAACAACAAAGCAAAGATTTATGGGCACGTAAAATTGTAAAACGTGGCCGAAGTTTTTTACAAAATGTTGAAGTCAATAATGTTTGTTTGTTAGACACACAAATTGTGAAAATATGTCCAGAACTTTTTTGTGTAAACTTTGCAGGCGGAGAACTTCCGCAGGAAACAACTTCATTTTTGGATACATAAATCGTGATAATGTGCCCAGAACTTTTTCTGTAAACCTTGCAGGCAGAGAACTTCCAAAACGTGTGTGAACTTCAAAGCAAACACCTTCGTTTATGGGCGCATAAATCGTGAAAATTCCTACAGAACTTTCTCCGCAAACCTTCGAGGCGGAGAACTTCCAAAATGCATCTTAATTTTATGGCAAATAGTTTCGTTTGTGGATGCAAAAAACGTGAAAATGCACCCAGAAATGTTTTATGAAGCTTGCACAGAGAAAACTTCCAAAATGCGTCTCAACTTCACAGCAAACAGATTCATTTCTGTACGCATAAATCGTGAAATTTCACCCACAACTTTTTCCATGAACCTTGCAAGCGGAGAAGTTCCAAAATGCGTCTGAAATTCACGGCAAACAGTTCCGTTTTTGGACGCATTAATCGAGAAAATGCGCCCATATCTTTTTTATAAAGCTTGCATGGAGAAAACTTCCAAAATCTGTCGGAACTTCACAGCAAACAGCTTCATTTTTGGACACATAAATCGTGATAATGCCCCCAGAAATCTTTTTGTAAACCTTTAATGCGGAGAACTTCCAAAATGCGTCTGAACTTCACGGCAAACAGCTTCGTTTTTGAATGCATATATCGTGATAATGTGCCCAGAACTTTTCATACACCTTGCAAAGCGAAAACTTCCACATTGCATCTGAACCTCATGGCAAACAGCTTCATTTTTGGATGCAAAAATTGTGAATATGCGCCCGGAACCTTTTCTGCAAAATTTGCAGGCAAAGAACTTTCAAAATCCGTCTGAACTTCACAGAAAACAGCTTCGTTTTTGGTGGCATAAATCGTGAAAATGCACCAAAAACTTTCTTCAGAAACCTCGCAAAGCAAAAACTTCGAAAATATGTCAGAACTTAACAGCAAACAGCTTAATTTTTGGATGCATAAATTGTGATAATGCGCCAAGAACTTCTTCTACGAACCTTGCAGGCACTTCATGGCCATCAGCTTCGTTTTTGGTCTTATAAATCGTGAAAATGTGCCCAGCATTTTTTTTAAACCTTGCAAGGGGAGAACTTCCACAATACGTCTGAATTTCACGGCCAACAGCTTCGTTTTTGGACACATAAATCGTGAAAATGTACCAAGAACTTTCTTCATAAACCTCATCAGGCGAAAACTTCCAAAATGCATCTGAACTTCACAGCAAACAGCTTCATTTTTTAACACAGAAATCGAAAAAATGTGCCCATATCTTTTTTATGAAGCTTGCACGGAAAAAACTTCCAAAATCCGTCTGAACTTCACAGCAAACTACTTTGGTTTTGGACGCAAAAATCGTGATAATGTGCCATAACGTTTTTGTAAAGCTTGCATGTAGAAAACTTCCAAAATCCGCCTGAACTTCACGGCAAACAGCTTCATTTTTTAATGCAAAAATTGAGAAAATGCGCCATAACCTTTTTATAAAGCTTGCATGGAGAAAACTTCCAAAATCCACCTGAACTTCATGGCAAAAACTTTCATTTGTGGACGCAAAAATCGTGATAATGCGCCCATAACTTTTTTATAAACCTCACAAGGTGAAAACTTCCGAAATGCGTTTGAACTTCGCAGGAAACTTCATCTTTGCACACATAAATCGTGAAAATGCGCCCAAACTTTCTGTGAACGTTGCAGGCAGAGAACTTCCAAAATGTGTCTCAACTTCAAAGCAAACCGCTTCGTTATTGGATGTATAAATCGTGAAAATGTGCCCAAAACTTTATTCATAAACCTAGCAAAGCGACAGTTTCCAAAATGCGTCTGAACTCAACAGCAAACAGCTTCATTTTTGGACTCAAAAATTGTGATAATGCGCCCAGAACTTTTTTATATACCTCGCAAGGTGAAAAGCTCCAAAATGCGTCTGAACTTGGCTGGAAACAGCTTTATTGTTGGACGCATAAATCGTGAAAATGCGCACAAAACTTTCTTCATAAACCTCGCAAAGCAAAAACTTCAAAAATGCGTCTGAACTTAACAAGCAGCTTCATTTTTCGACGCATAAATCGTGAAATTGCGCCCAGAACTTGTTTATAAACTTGCAAGCGGAAAATTTCTACACTGCGTCTGAACTTTTTTTCACCGCTCACTGCTGTATATCCAGGCTGTGACCTGAGAACGGCTTAAATCATGAAAATATGTCCCGGACATTTTTGAAAAAATAACAAAATTTTGTTTTGTGAACTTTTCTCCAGTGGAAGAAATTGTGTCCAAATTTGCAAGTGCTGATTTTCAAAATTTTTGTCAGCTGGCGTCCAAAAAAAGTGCCGAATGTGCTTATTTTTTCAGCTTAGAGAGAACACTGCCTTTAAGACTTATGTGAGCCCCTTTTTACCATTACTTTGCAACTCCATAACTCGCCCATCAATTGTGCTGGAGGGCTGTTCAAATGCTAAAAAAATATGGCAAGTCTTCAAGATTGCACTGAAAAATTTTTTTCAAAGTTTTGAATTTCAGTTTTTTGTGGGTGACATCATAAATGGGGTAAGTTTTAGGCCATTTTGGCTCAGGTTACCTGGCCCTGGGCACCAACCGTTAGATGGAATTTTTGACTCAAGTTTTTATTGGAAACTAGGCTATAATGTGAATCTTTTGAGCCGTTGATTGGATTTCTAGCATTTCTTCTTCAAAAGTTATGGGCTGAAAACAACAAATCAATGAATTAATCTCCTTAAATCTAATTATCAATTTTTGTTGTTTTTTTGTGGCCAGATCCCTTAATGCTTTGTCAAGAAAATTCTCCCTTTTTTAATTATGGATCAGATGAACTTCACTGCATTATCAGCAGACTATGACTGACTTCCACAATCCTACTTTGTTGTAGTATGTGACCATGATTGCATGTATTATTAAGCAACAGTTTAATTCTGCATCAGCAATGAAAATGAAAAGGCATCATAAAAAAGAATCATTGTGCATCTATAGTGAATTATTGTTCATGCCTTGTGCAAAAACTGTTATAAAAATCAATAATTTGAAACAGATTGTTTGCCAAGAGCAAAAAAACTGAATATAGATTTAATTAGAACCAAAATTTGATTTTTGCTAGAATTTTGTTTTTTTTGGCTATAACTTTTGAACTAGAAACACTAGATGGCTAATCAAAGGCTTTAACAACTCATGATATAGCCTAATTTCCACTGGAAATTTGAGTTAGAAGATTGGCTCTTAACATTAGCGCTCACAGCTGAGTCACCTCTGGCAAAATGCTGATATATGCCTTCCCTGTTATGACATCACCCACAAAAAGAGCAAAACTTGGCAATTTCTTAAAAATCTAACTAGAAGACTACCCTCTTTAGAGGGTTTGAACAGCTCTCTACCTCAATCGGTTGGCACGTTATGGTATTGCAAGAAAAGTGGCTCAAAGTACGAATATACGAGTCCTACTTGTATCCCACCCCAGCTCATAATGTGTTAAACATTCCAACCCCAGGGACCCTAAAAATATTAGACCCATATTTCCAAAAATTTATAAAAAAAACATTAAAAATATAAACACTTTGGCACTCTTTTTGGGAATCCTCTGGACTTTTTTACTGGGGACCTTGTAGGAACCATTGCCTTAGAGAAAACATTGTAGCTGAATGATATTGCACCTTTTGTAGGCACAAAACTGTCTAATTATAGCAAAATCATTTATTTTGTTTGTGTTTCTAGTGCTTGTTTTTTTCACAGGGCTTTCTCAGTCATGGATTCTTCAAGAATCTCAACTTTTGTCATTGCTATACTTTTGATAGTTTATGGCAGTTTCAGGTAAGTGTTTGTCGTTGTGTTATGTCTGTAAAATGTCATATCAGTGTGGCCCAACTACAGGCCCGTGGGCCGCATGTGGCCTGCACAAGCATTAAGGAAAAATCTTCAAATCTGAAATTTGTTGAAAAGCGTGTCAAGTTACATGTCCCACTGATTTGCTTGCACTGAATAAAGTGCATTTGCATAAGAACAATGAATAGTACCTTTTCTGTGTACTATTATAGTTTTTGTTTTGTTTATCTGTTTTGAGATCAAAATAAAAGGTACGGTCCTCCGTAACCCTCTGCTGGGGCACCTGTATGGATAGCCTCTGTGTTGTTGTCTTGAACAGTACATCTGGCACGATATGCTCAGTACCATTAAATAAATCCATCTATCTATCTGCTAAACGTGGCCTTATCAAAGTGCCCTCCCCAGCCAAATTAATTGCCCATTCCTGCAAACAGTAGAGAGCTTCTGGAAATTAGTCAGCAAAGATAGATTTCCCAAACTGAAAGGTTTTGCACTGAAAAGGTACCTGATGTTTGGAAGCACACATGTGCATGAGAGCACATTTTCTATACCATCAAGCAAAAAATTGAATGGCAGACAAAACACTGGACAGTAGTCTCCAACTGCTACCACTAACACTGGTATTGGTAAAGGAATGGTATGTCAGAGAAGTCTCGACCACAAGTATCCCACTAATAAAGATTTGTAATAAATAGCTATTTGCTATTGTGTATCAAATTCAATGACGCACTCACTTATCGTCCCTTTTTAGTTTTAAATGTTGTGAATGTGTTGGTTTATGCATCATATTATTGGAAGTGGCCCTTAAGTTGTCACAGTTTTGTAAAATGGCCCGTAGGTTGAAAGAAGTTGGACCATGCTGTCATATATCATTACAAAACCATGGCTGGTATATGTATTTAAAAGCAGCACGGTGGCGCTATAATGCAAAAGTGTTTTGTCTCCAATGTTGTTATATTGAAATAGATCAGTATTTGCAAATTTTAAAGAGTGGCCTGTCAAATGCACAGTCGTCATTTACAATGATAGATTGTTTGACAACAGGGTTTCAATTATTGCATAGGTTTCTTGTAATTTTACTTGATAGAAGCTTTTGCAGAATAATATCAAGTCCTATTCAATTGTGATTATCATGTGTAGCCTCAATGGACCCCCCAAAAAACATTAAAAGCTTTGGATCATCAGCCCTGTAGTATTGCTGAACAAGATTAGTAGGTAATAAAAAAGTGCTTTGTAATAAAGTGCAATTGGGCACAGCTTGATATTGTCTGTTGGTATACACCAGGTGTTTATTGTTCTTGATTATTTTATTAGCTACAATCGCAAATTGAAACAACATTCAAATTTTCAGTTTTGTATTTACTTGATTTGAGACTATAGCAAAAAGTGTAATACGAGGCTGATTCATAGAACTCTGCTGCATTTGAGTGCTTTTCAGTGATCAGCATACCTTGCATAGGTATTTTCAGGACAAGTCAAGACTGTTTTATGTGCTACCGAATGTTAATTACGAAAAGTTATTAGTGAGCATGTAAAACATCTCAAACTTGTTTCAGCTTAGTCCCTAATTTGCTTCCTTTCTCGCCTCTGAAATTCCCTGATTTGTGATGCTATGTAAGAGATCATTTCCTGCTTCACATACAGTTTTTAGAGACTTAGCCAAACATTTTCTTGTTTCACATTCAGTTGTAGCATCATGAAGTTTCTCCCACAATGTTCCATTTATTCAAACCTATCAGTTGTTCCAAGAGCCCCTGGAATGCATAGCAGATGTTGTGGTTAAGTTGCAACTGTTTAAGCAACAGTAGCCTTATCTTCTGTTCTGGTATGTGGGCAGATACAACTTGGTGTGGTAAATAATAACATAAAAGTAACCCCATGGTGGAACCAAGAGGTGAAAGATGCTATCCAAGCAAATAAAATAGCCTGCAAGGCATGGTTTTGGAACAAAGCTAAATCTTCTTTGTGTGCAGTCACTATCATGCCACCGGACATGAGGTAGATTTGGGGGGGAATTACCAACACTGCAATGAAATCTTATCTGAAATGCTTAAAGCCTTGAATTGAAGAGTTTTTTGACTGACTCATGTATGTCAAGTGACCTGGTATTCTGGAAGGTCACTGAAAGATTGGTAGACCAGGGTGATCATTATACATAAGAAGGGGAACAGAATAGGATGCACTAACTAATGAGGCATCTTTCTCCTTAGGCTCCTGTGAAAAGTGCATGACAAGTGCCTTAAAGAAGATGGTTTAAAGCAATTGAACCAAAGCAGGAGGATATCTGGTGCGGTTTTTATCCTGGATGTAGCACTACAGACCCAATTTTCATTCTCCAGCAAATTTACAATAAATCTTGGGAGTATGCCAAAGACATCTCCACATGTCTTAATGTCAGTGGGAAAGCTTACAACCAGGTCCCTCAAAAAAGTTTTTGGGAGTGTTGTGTGAGTACGGTGTTGAAAGTCACCTGTTAATGGCTGTCATTGTATACATTCTCAGGAAGTTAGTGTCAGCATTGGCTGAGTTAAATTATAACTGTTCACAGTGTGTGCTAGACTCAGAGAAGGGTGTATGCTGTTACCATTCCTCTTCATATAGTATATGAATTAGATCAGCTATGTCCAACCAACAGCCCGTGACAGCCCAGTCAAACGTTTTGTGTGGCCCAGCTTAAGTTTTCATTGTAATATAAGTAGTAGCCTACATACGGATAACCTGAACCCATTTTAATAATCTTAAATTTGATGTGTCTAATGCAGGTGGTCCTCAGTGCACTGCATGCTGGGATTATGTCCACTGACACCTTGGTGCAAAATTATTTACTAGTTTTCTGATTTCTAATCTTGTTCCATTAGCACTAAATGAGTCATCTGTGAAATCACATTTATGGACCTTGGTTAAAGGTGCCAAACAGTTGTTACCATTGCAGTTAGGATACAAATGCTTTCAGTACATCAGCTTAAAACTAAATTTAGTTTAAGTCAATCAATGTGTGGCCCTGGGAAACATAATGACATAATTTTGGCTCAGTAAGCAATATCAGTTGGACATAACTAAATTAGATAGATATTCACAGCCAAATCAATAAAGGCATTGCTGTTGGAAGCTTTAGGATCAACCGTTTGCTTTTTGCAGTTGATTTGGTGGTTCTTAGATCCTCTGAACAGGCTCTCCAACATGCACTTGATTAGTTTTCATCTGCGGGTGATCAAGCTGGAATGAAAATTAGTACCAAAAGACCAAGGTATATGTCCAGAAACCCAAGCCAGTGTACACTGCAAATAAACAGCAATGCACTGCATCAGGTTGAGAAGTTCATGTACCTCAGAGTGGTATTTATGAGTGACAGAAGGCAGAACAATAAGATTAATTCACAGATTGGTAAAGCATGAATGCAGTTTTGCATGAGCTTTATCACTCTGTGATCACAAAGTGTGAGCTTTCTACCAATGCAAAGCTGTCAGTTTTTCAATCAGTCTTTGTGCTGATCCTCACATACGGTCATCATGAAAGCTTGGGCAATAAATGAAGGAGCACTATCTCAAGTACAAGATATTGTTCGTCCCCCTGTAAATAGGTTGGATTTAAAAGATGGCAGAGATGTCCCCTTTAACAATTTCAATCCCAGGTGGTTTCCCTGTGGCAATATCCACTGGTACCGGGTGGTTTTGGTAGGAAATTCAAATGCTGTCTGTTTCTGCAGAAGGCAGATACTGCTAGGCATTTTCCAGATTTAAGCTAAAACACTAAACCTAGCAAATGTTTTGTTGCTTTTACACTAATCAATTGCCAACATATCCAATCAATTTCAAAACATGTTAGGCAACACACCACTGCAACAAGCCTGGGCCCTCCGGAGTCACTTTTTTGCATAAGTTTCACTTTAACTGACACAATAAAAGCAGCTATACACTGGCATCAAGCAATAAAACTTCATCAACATGCCTAAACATGCTTACAGAAATCTTTCTAATACATTATGCTTTCCTAGCATTTGGCAGCGTATCAAAGCACTTTCATTGCACAAAATCACATTCACTGCTGCTGGACCCTGGTCCCACCTAGGTGGACCAACTCAAAAGGACAATGCATTTAAACAGCCTCTGAGCCACAAAAACCTTGGATTCTCGTCCCAAAACCTGTTGCATAAATTCAGCCTAGGGCCATGTTTTTAGACTACATACCAGTGCGAAGTTTCGATAAAAACATATGTGTACGTTTGTGAGAACTTTTGGGACAGCAAAAATGTATATTTGCATCAGTCAGGAACACGTTACCTAATTCAAATGACATATATACATTGGCTGGTAGTGAAAGTGTTAAGTAGATGGAAGAGTTTTTTGTGTGAAGATTTTTGTGAAGATTTCTCAGTGTGACACGACAAAGTACGCAGATCTGTGAAATTTGTAAGGCCTTTAATCTTGAGTCACTTTTCTGAATAGAAGGTATCTTCTATTGGGCCATGTGTCCAGAATGTCCCAGGAAAGATTGGTGAGGGAAGTCTGGTTGTTTATACCAATCAAAAAGCAGTCCAGAAGTTGACAATAGCCAGGTGATGTGATAATGTCTCTGACCTTGCTTGGTCCCATTTTGGTGTGGAGCTAGCAAAACAAAACTATCTCAAAATGCAAAAAGCATGAGGTATTTTGAGACCTTCTAGGGCTGCTGCACCCATGATGCTCCTGAGAGAAAAAGCTGGTGTGAAAATGAATGAATGAATGAATCACATCAAATCAATTCATACAATTTCAAAATATGGAGTTTTGTCTCCTGACTGCTATTTTTTATTTCTGCATCAGTGCTTTCCTGTGTTTTGCTTTTTCCTATCATAACAAAATATATTTTTCAAAATGTTTAAATCATTATTGACATGATGATTCCAAACATTGCTTTAAAAGAATAGGTTTAGTCAGGTCACCAACAATTTTGATTTGTTTGTATATATTTGGTAAAATCTGAAATGATGCAAATCCACATGCCACTCATATTTTATTATGAGTTGATTGGGTAAAGTCTTCCACCATCCTTAGTATGAACATGAAACTGAAAGAAGTGACCACCCATTAAACAAATTATAGTAATGTTGCAAAGCCTGTCACATTTCATACCATTTCACTAAAATAAACTATTTTCTGTTTTAATTGTTTTCTAATCAAGCAAAGCAGTCATTCAAATGCTTGTTTCTACAGGTCTTTGAACATGGAATATGATAGTAGCAACAAGGATAGATCGGAATTTTTGTCTGCAGAACAGTGTAAGTTTAATGGTGGTCAATTTATGCTCCTTGCTGTTAAGACTTTCATAGGTTAGATCGAAGCATTATATCTCTGTTGATAAATTTTACTTTAGTGGTTCTTCCATGTTTTTAACTCACTAATATTGCATCCTTCGCTTCAAAACTGAAAATACTTAACAGTGTTACTTCTAATGGTTCAACTGACAGAGAAACTTTGTGTTTTGTCTGAGTAAAGAAGATTTTGCATTGCAGTAGTCATAAGGTTTGCAATAACTTTTTTATGCAACATTTATTATTTAATATTTACAGCAACAACTAAAGAACGATTAGTAATGAAGTCATATGGTACCAAGGATAGTTGAAATATATATCCCAACAAAGCATGTGTGCAAAACAATGTAATTTTAATTAACATTTATTAATATTTGTGCATAGGCTCTGTTGAGGCCCACGTATGCATAGCATAGGTAAAAACATTGTGAATTAGTTAGCTTTGTAGAACTTGCAACATTCACACAAAAAATTGGATTCCTGACTTCAAAACAAAGCTAAGTCAGTACATATTTTGTGAAGGACACTTCCCAAGCAATACTCTTACTTGCGCCTGTCTAGTTGTGAATATTTCGTCTCACATTCCCAAAATTCTAGTAAATAACGGGTTTTGAAACCAGTCACTGCATCAAGAATCGCTCTGGTTTGTCTCAGATGCAGAGTCCATATCACTGGGGTTAGTCAAAGGACGCAAGGAGACAAGAATGCTTGCCTTAGACCTAACACGTCACAGGGTAGGTGTTAGTTGGTGCGTGTGGGTAGTATCAAGGAGGAACAAACACTGAAAGAACGCACCAGAAACTACGACATTCGGTCGTTATCATACAGAAGTGTTACATAGTGGAAGAAAAATGAAAACGAGTAGTATGCATCAGACAATTGAAGTGAGTAGATAAAAAAAGCTAGATGAAGATGCACATTATTGAACAAAAACATGCAAAGTGTTTCCGATCGAGACATCAAATGTCGTGACAAAATGCGGGCGAACACATACCTTCATGGGAATGTATTGTGAAATTCAAAAGGCATTGTTATAGGTTGTGTTTAAGTTACGATACTGCTGATTTCTCACACATTGTGGAAGGAATAAAGTAACTTGATGTTGTGTGGCGAAACATTATGAAGCGAAAAAATAAACATGTTGCGGAGGTAAGGATCCGCAAATTACGGTAACTTCTTTAATTGCATACACAAATTCGGCCAATTTTTAGTCCATCACTTTTCACAAAGCTCTGTTTCCGAAGTATTCCACCGTCATTCACTTAGTATTCAGACATTGGTAGCCATTTGAAGAATGAAGAATCTTGATTCATACGTTTAGCTGCTGCACGCACAGGCAAACCTAAACATAGCAGTTGGCTTTGTAATCGAATTTTAATGCTGGGCTGAACGCAAATTGATGCCGAAAACCGGTTTACTCCATGAGTCTAGTCCTCTGGTTCGTGATTACTTCAATTTAATTTTAGTGACCCAATGAGCAAACGAAACGTTAATGGATGTTAGCTGTTTGAAACAGTTTTCTGAATCAACTGCTTGTTTTTAGTTTACAAATCACTTATGGTTTTCCAGGCAATTGCTTACTTCTTTAACAATATTGTTTCAGCAACCTTCCAGACGATCAGCACCACGCAAGCAATATGTCTTCCTGTGGGAGCGTCAGTTTCGTTACTTGTAATGTTTTTCTTTTTCGATTCAATGCAAGTTGTCTTTGCTATCTGCACCGCAGGTCAGTGTTCGCCTTTCGACGGGCGTAGGCCGCCTAGACTTTTCATGTAACTGTGCCCTTGCCAATTGCTTGACTGCACCTACTGCAACCTTTTCATGTTCATTTTTGTTGGTGTTTACATTAGAAAGTTTCGCCAAAACTAGTCTTCTGTCATCACTATCCCTCTTCTGCTCCATGGAACTGCATCCAACTTACAAAGTTTCTATGTTCGATTGTTTTCATTTCCGACGTCATGTTTGCCAAACCGCAATGTGACGAAAATCATAATTCGCTACTGAATTTAAGCGAAGCCTCAGACGTGTGCAGATAGGAAGTCTGCTTGAGCTTTGACTCGATTCTTAAATGTTTTTTGTTATGATCTGGTCGTAATCTTGAGGTTGAGAAAGCTTTTTTAAACTCAAATAAACATGGGTATTTCAATTTAGAATATAGGCTGAATGTGAACTATACTTCATACACCGCGCGTTTGCTTGAAGTTAGTAGAGTGTCGCTAGACGTTCATCCAACGGATTGTGCTGTTTATCCGTATTCTTCGTGCATTGTTATGCGATATAGGTTGTGCGTGCCGCACAATGGCTACCAACTGATGATTTTCGTCATCAGTTACGCTTGCCTAGGCATTAGTTATGCACTTCATGCTTGCTGATGCGTTGCAGCTCAAAGTGTAATTAGTAATGACAAGCAGCAATCTTTTGAAGAATAATTAAATCACTTTTGCGATAGTTGTGTTACTTCTATGCAAATGGCAACTGATGCTTGTTCGGCAATGAAAATTTTATTTTGTTAAAATAAATAAAGTTTTATAATTTTCAGTTTCAGTGAAACTAGTCTTATGAGAGAGGCTTGTGTTTTGATTTACTTTAGTCAAGAGCTTGCTTGCTTTCTCGAGTCTATCTTTAGTTCGCAGATTTGAGGACTGAGGATACTTATTTTTTGTGAAATCGAATTCGCATTGAAAATATTGCTGATTGATTCGACTGCGTGACATTTGCGGAGACTAATTACTTCAGTTGAGATATTTGTAAGTCCGAATCATCGCAAAATTATGAAAGCAGGGTGCAGTCGGCTGTTTCCTCAAAAAGCTTACAGCAAATCTAGAACTTTTAATTGTTAAAATCAACGCTTTTTTCAGTGCTTGCTGCATCTGCTTTTGCGTTTCTGCTTCTTCCCATGTGTCAGTATCTGATGCGACCGTGTTCAACTCCTAACAAGTGAGTCAAATTTGCTTTTTAGTTCTGGTTTCATCTTCTTCGTATTTTATCCTCTCCTTTGTTAACTGAACGAAAGGAACACCCACACTTTCTTATCCGAATTTTTAAACATTTTGACTGCCAGACTTCTGCACAACAGCACATAAGTCCAAACTGACAGATGTGACAAGAAGGAAGTTGCTGCACTTAAATCAAAAGTTGGTAGCACAATGACCAGCACGCAAGGATTGGCCCGCGGCAACTTTGTTTCATTAAATCCAATTGTTGTAAAACTGTTTATGCCCAAGACACACTATCAACTTTCACAAACGGTTTCTTGTCCTGCAGATTAAGGACTGACTGGGAGACTAGGGTCGTTAGTATATTTTTCGCCGGGTTAAACCCTGCTCTCGCAAAAGCCATTGGTATTTTATGAGGGTGCCTTGGTGGAAATTGTTCTCGATATTTAGGATACGCGTGTATTTTTCACCTTTTGGTATGATGGACTCACCCTTGTGGGTCATTTTTTTGGTCTTTTGACCCGATTATACTTGCGCAGCGAACTGTAAGCGCAATTCCTGTCAAATCGGACCTCTGCATTGTTCATGCATAATTTTTGATGTTCTGAATTGTTAAAACGGTGCTTCGCCGCAGTGGATTGATTCATTTCAGTCTATTGCGTAATATTGCTGGACGCTTACAGCGTCTTTACACAAACCTCTTTTAACCTTGTTTTCAACAGAAACACCACCAACAGACGCGCTGATGAATTTCCTGTTATAACACCATTGTCACCTAAAGTTTTTGTGGATGTTTGTGCGCCTGGTGCTTAGTTCAAAGTAATAGATAAAACCGCTCTTATTATAGAAGTAGCCTTTTGACAATATAAAGGACATACTTTAAAGTTGGCTGAATTATTAACCGTGTGAAAAATACTAGAAAAACACTACCCACTGCGAAAAGCTAAGATGGTTTCTTCTGACGTCATATCGTCAAACCGATTTAAATGGACATTTGTTAGAGGAGGTAGTTGCGATATGAAAGTTGGTAATACCAGTTATTCTAGTAGGGACAAAGCCTTGTGCCGGTTGTGTTGTTTCACCAAGCTGGCGAATGAGTAAATCAGTTTGTAATGCATGTGCGGTAATTGCTGTTGTGTTTGCATCCTTTGCAGATTGTCGTTGGGATGCTGCGGTCGATTTACTCCTGCAGAGTTGCTCTCACTATCGCTTTCTATCCTTTTTGTTTCGATATGGGTCTTGACAGGTCATTGGCTTCTCATGGATGGTACGTATGATGCGGTATCTCTATGTCTTCGTACGGTTGTGTTTGGGTGTCTGTTAAGCAATTATACAGCGTGTGCAAATGTCAGCATACCTAGCGCCACCATCATTTTTTGCTGCGGCGTTCTTCTATCGATCGTTAGAACAGTTTCTATCGATCGTTAGAACAGTTTCTATCGATCGTTAGAACAGTTTCTATCGTTCGTTAGAACAGTTTCTATCGTTCGTTAGAACAGTTTCTATCGATCGTTAGAACAGTTTCTATCGTTCGTTTGAACAGTTTCTATCGTTCGTTAGAACAGTACCACAACTGAACAATGACTTGTTTTGTTACTGTCATAATCCCCTAACGGTGATTGTAAATAAACAATCGAACGCGTTCGTCCGCATTTGGCGCCTGCAGGCCCTGTATGGATGACGAAGTTCGGAATGTACACATCCGCTTTTATCATTTCACTGACATCAAGCTCAGTGCTTCGTTTGGCGACTCGGTGAAGAAGAGCTATCTGTTCACATTTCCAACGCTGCAAACGTTGCGTGGCCTTCGTTTCAAATTAGAACTTGTCGGAGATAGCCGTGGTTAGTTGCTTGTTATGTCTTGCACTGCTCGCAATCACTGTAGAACTGTTCCTATATATTGCCTTGTGTTGCTGCTGCAGGGCAGTACCAACCGTTTGGCCACTACTTCCGTGTTGCGTCACGAAGTGCATGTCCTGTTGCATTACTCAACCAGAAATGAGTGATAAATTCGGTTGTCTCGTTGCAGCTCTAAGCATGGGACTGTGCGTTTCCATGATTGCGCTTCTAAGACTTCCAAGCCTGAAAGTCTCTTGCTTGCTTCTGTCCGGCTTGCTCATCTACGACGTTTTCTGGGTATTTTTCTCATCATATTTGTTCAACACCAACGTGATGTTGCAAGTTGCCACGGCGCAAGCAGATAACCCAGTAAGTTTCATACTGACGCGTCTGTGCTGGGACTCATGATTGTGCCGTGTCTTTGTCGGGTTGAGTAAAACGAGATGTAAATTTATTTTTTTGCCAACGTAGTCGAAGAGACATCGCTTGACTTTTGTTTCTTTGTAATCGCTGAGCAGCATTGCTTACTTTCGCTCATGGATACCATGTGCTTGGGTTTATGTAGTGATTAGTTGATAATGCTCCAGATGGATTTTCCACCCACGACGAGCAAACTGATTAAAAACCATAGTGAAACTTAATTCAAAGCCGAATTCCGTCTGTTACTGCCCTTAGTCGCGATGTGGAATTTTCTGCTTTCAAAAAGGGCTTTCTCGCCTGAAAACCGCAATTCACTCTTGTTACATGCGCATTGCAGCTGTCGCTACCACCGTGCGCATTGCAGAAAATAAAACTTTGCTCTGTGAAGCTTACCTTATGTTGACTTTACTGATATATCTAAACTTCTATCTTTCCAAGCCAACTTGTCTTGGCATCGGTTGTCTTGAAACGGCCAACACGTGCATTTACCACGTTCGCTTACCACTGCTGTCAAAAAGCAGTGACAGTAAACCAATTGTACGTTGTTTACTTGTGTCAGCTCAAATGTCTTTTCGTAAGTCGATCGGCTTGTCCGATCACGTGACTGTGCAATTGTTCCATCCCACCTGGTTGTTACGTACCACGCTGTTCCCGTGCTAAATCACTCTTTTCTCACCATTTCGCTCCGCTCATGTAACGCTCATACCTTGCACCAAGACGATGGCGCGAATTTTCGTTTGTACTGGTAATTACGCATTGGAAATTCATGTTACGCTTGTTGCAGAAAAAGCGATGTGGTCGGCGATGGTAATTAACAATTTTTTCACCCATCATCCACTCTAGTGCAGCTGCACTGCTTGCTTTTGATTCGTTGTTGCAGCAAGTGAACTGCAGACAGTTTAATCACATGTGGTCAACCGCTGCTGCTCATTGAAAATAAAAAATATTTGAACAAATTGGACCAAAAGTGATTTAGCGATTGCGGTTGCCTGGTCGACCCTGCGAATTTTCGTAAATTGTGAACTGCAGACAGTTTAATCGCATGTGGAAGAGTCCATGCCTGTGGTTTCCGGTGGCAGACGCCGTGGTGAAAGTTTGCTGTTGATGGAAAACGTTTAAACGTTTTGCGCTAGTGGATTTGTGGGCAATTCTGTCATTTACCTTAGTCGAGTGTAACTAAGAATTACTTTGCAGGTCGGAATTCTTGCCAGAAAGTTCAATTTCGCCGTGGCGAAAGACGCTCCGCAACTGTCTCTGCCCGGAAAACTTGTTTTTCCAAAGTGAGCTTTGTTCGTTACACAAATGCAATTTTCACGTTCGATTCGCAACCTACCACTTCTAATCTAGAAAGTATGACTTTTTGTACATCGTGCTCTCAATGCTTCACAAGCAACATTCCGCCCACTTGTTGCCGGGATAGAGCAGAAGTTCCAACATTTGTTTGACTCGGCGCAATGAGACATTTTGTTGTTTCTCTCAAAACTCATTTCGATGGCTCATTGGAAGTGTTACGTGCGCGTGCCGCACTAACATATCACTGACGGATTCATGTCGGCAGCTGTTGAAATATATCAGGTTTTACTACTGCCCGACACCCCGTTTCATTCTCAGGAGTTCGCTTTCATAGGCTGCTGTAAATTCGGTGCTAATGTTGCACTACTTCTTACTGTGCAGTAGCATATTTCAGAAAGGTAATAGTGTTTCGTGAACCTCTTAAGTCTCAACTTGCTGATTTTTTACACCATCTACATGTTGTATTTATCATTTTCGCTGGGCAAACTATAACGCCAATGCCTGTGCCCTTGATATTGCTGTACATGCGAAACAAGCCACCGGATTAGTCAGGGTCACCAAGCTTTTTTCACGACCAGGAGATATCTGACAGAATGACGAGTGCGGGCCAACTAATTACTTTGTTCAATAATATGTAGTAAACACACGTAACATACAGACAACAAACATTTATCAAAAAGTTATCAACGAAAACCGATGTCCTTGTTCAAAACACTCGAAAACATACTAGTAATATATTTTCCCTTTTTCACACATTACCACGTAATTTACGAAAAGTACTTGAAGGAGATCGCATCGTCTGATGACGTGATTATCACTTTATGAAGTGTTGTGCGATCCACTAGTTTTTTAATGGCGCGATGAATTGAACTTTTCCTAAATCGTAGTCTTTTCGCAATCGGCCTTATTTCTGTGAGTCTTTCCATATACAAAAAAAATTTGATTTCACCAACTGCGAAACTATGAGAACAACATCTTTCTACTAAAACGTTAATAGCAAAATACCAAAATTCAAAATCCAAGGGAAGACCGAGGCCTCCCTGCCCCCCTTTCGACGCCTATGCTCAATAGCCAATAATTAAGTTTTTGCTAATATTTCGCTACTTAAACAAAAAATCAACACTACAACGATTACAGATATAACCACTAATGCTGTTTTTTGAGCCACTCGTGTTGGTTCTTACCACTTCTGTTACTGATGTTCATTCGTAAACCAGTAACTTCGAAAGCATCCAGAATTGACTATGATATATAAGTTGTTTTTTTTTGATGAAATAATGTTATTTGTACAAGTGAATAACGCATCAGTTTCAACTTTGCTGCAATATGTCGTTGAAGTGTGGGTGATTCTATACTTTTGCAGATAACTATGTTTTAGCTCAATTGTGCCACAGTGCGGCGGATTAACTGACTTCCCGGTCTGGATGTGGCCCGGAAGTTTGTAACCTTTGACCTATGTATGTTATAAAGGTGAAATTCGAGGAGGTCAGGTTTGTGTTGGGCTACGTATCAGCGCTTCCACTCATTTCTTACAAGATCAGGAAATTAACCTTGTCGCTTTTTTGTTGCCTTCTCGATTCCTCCGTCTCGTTTACAAAGGCTAGTTGTGCAAATAGATCATGATGTCTTGGTTGAAAATAATATTTGAGACGCGTAATAAACCCGAGCAGAAATACAAGCAACAGCAGGATAAATTAGCGTATCGGCAGAATCTCCTCTACAACGCTTCAGCTAGTTGTTTGGACAATCCTTTGTAAAGAAGCAGTTGCTCGCTATGTAACTTCTAATTTCGCAACACGGCGAAGTTGTCTACAATGCTGTAATTCGAACACGCTGCCTGGAACGATGCTGAACCCTGTTACAGGGAAGCTGTTGCGTTGATGCAAACAATTATCGTAAAGGTTCTATGGAACAAGAGTAGCGGCGACTTAATTCGCCGTTTAAACAAGTGGCGTAGTGCTGAAGATGTTTAATCGTTTTCATTATTTTGTCATTACAAGGCTGATTTATTTATCATAAAATGGAGTTTTAAAAGAAGCCATAGCTGCGAGCTTGGCCTCATTGCTTCTTTCCAGGATTAATGTCAATGAATGGCAGTTGCTTCATTTTTAAAGCGAAAAAGCAATTGCTTGTGCTTTGATGTACCGGAAGCTTCCTGGTATTACTAAAAAATGCAGTAAGAAAGTCACAAGTCTCTTTAGTGGTTCTTAGCCTTTCCAACCTCGGGGACCTCCATTGCTAAAGATATTAGTTCGGGGACCTATATCTTGGCTTATTGTGACGTGAGGATTAAAAGAAAACCTTCTGGGGACCACGTTAAAGAACCAGTCCTTGAGAATGGTGGTTTATGCATAAAAACAGTGGAGTTGGTCGTGCCGCTAGAATGAGCTAATAGTGCAGGGGTGGCCAACCAGTCAGAGACCAAGAGCCACATTTCTTACTGTGTTACCACCAAGAGCCACATCATACACATGGGCACACATGAACATCACCCCATCTCTTAGTCTCTCAAACACATACCTTCGCTCAGCTAGATTTATTGTAAATATCACACACCAACATGACAATCACAGAACTTTACAAGGCATTTATTTTTGTGCATGTTATTTAGTGGGACTTCTGGTAGTTGCATAAGAGCCGCATGCGGCTCGCGAGCAGCGGGTTGGCCACCCCTGTGATAGTGTAATTAGCCTTTACGTTACGCGTTTTTATGGTACGCCTGAAGCAGGAATACGCCGAAGCTTGTAAGAGTCATGGTATAGACGTGAAACGGAGCCTGACGTTGGTTTTTTTGTAGTCACAGCTGTCAACCAATCTCCTTACCGCTGTGTTGCTGGACTACCACGCCACATCACCTGGTTAACTGCAATGAATTTAATGTGTTATTGAGACGATTGTGATTATGCTAGCGAGTATTGGGTTCCGGTGTTAATTTTATCAAAAGCCAAACTATCTGTTGTGTTCTGCAGACGCACTAACAAGTTTTAGCAAACAGAATATGAAGTTGGTATGTAAACGAGACAATCGGACGTAGCCGCGTAAGGGCAGAACAAAGAAAAGTTTTTGCGGGAACAATTGTTTATTCTCTTATTTCTTCGCAATATTCTCAAATATGCTCTTTCATGGGCGCTTGTGGTAGTAGCTAAACTTTTTTTAACCTTACGAGCGTATGTCTAAATATGATCACCCATTTGTTGTTGCAACCGCATTGTTTGTGCGCATAGCTAGGTTTTCGGTTTTGGATTGGCCATTGGGACTCTAAAGTCCTTTCAGACCGTTTTGTCCATTTTCAAAACACGATTTTGTGGCGACTGAATTCCAGCATAATGAAGCCCTATGACCGTCATGAGAGCTGGGACCGCACAAAGACTTTTTCATGCGTTTGTTAAGAATACGCAAGCTATCAAAGCCACTACAAATTCTAACTTGTAGAAAAGAATAGACAGATATTGATAGATTCAGGATAGAACGCCACTATCCTATGAACTTTTCAAACGTACTGTAGTACTGGTATGTTGCTTGGTGGATAATACTGACGCACTGCGCATGGTTTCTGAAAAGATGCATAAACAACTGCATGAAAAACGAAACGCGATACAGCCCCATCTATCTGGATCAGCGCTTTGGTCGCAGTCGGGTTGCATCCTCTTTGAGCTTTGCAAGCTGCTCAGTGTTGTGTATTTCCAGGAAACAATCGCCATCGACTCTTCGTAATATGATACTTATTCGTTATTCATGACACGTTTGAGTGTTTTTGTTTTAAATGGTTTTGTTGTCAACTCTTTGGCGTCCGGCTGCTTTCGGGGATTTTCGGAAAAAAAACGCCTAAACGTGGTTTTGCGCGGGAATTTCTCCGGTCCGGAGAAAACCAGGTAAAAGTGCAGACCCGGTAAAAGTCTCAAAAGACGCGGCAAGTCTTCTAGTCTGCACAAGAAAAAAATTTTTGCTTGGGGGTGCGGGTCTTTTGTGAGTGACGTCATAAGTGGAGGACTTTTAGGCCACCTTGGCCCACTTTGCCTGGCCCTGGGCGCCAACCGTTAGGTGGAAGTATTTC
>JGI24021J15306_10001324_pt1 | contig 23842 bp, 17 predicted proteins | sample Ectturendosymbi1_FD_15306 | JGI IMG/M metagenome (IMG submission 15306) | reverse complement strand
AATGGCCACCCGGGACAATCGCCACCCGGGACAACTGCCACCCGGACAATTGCCACCTAGGAAAATTTCCATCTGTCACCTAGGACAATCGCCACCCAGGACTACTGCCACTTGGACAGCTACCACCCGGACAATTTCCACCTAGGGCAATCGCCTCCCAAGATAACTGCTACCAAGGACAACTGCCACCTACGACAACTACCACCCGAACAATTGCTACACCGGAGGGGTAGTGGGACTGGAACACATTTCCACACCTTTTTCATGTAATAGTTTATAATGCAATGGAAGTGAATACTTAAAAAATGATTGAAAAATGGGTTTGAAGTACTGTTCAGAATGGTTAGTTTTTTAGGTGCATTCCCACACTTCCTGCTTTAGCACTACACCCTTGTGCCACCGAACAACTGCCTCCTAGGACACAGCGTTTTGTACATCGCATACAAGCTATCAAATTCAGTTGAGAACCTCTGTTCTACGATGTTATTGCTTCAAAATAGTGCAGAAAAAGTGAGTTCCAACGTTGCTGTTGTTGCCAAGCAACTCACAAATCAAAAGCTTGGGTGAAAAATGCGCATAACTTAAAATTACCAAAAAAAACGCGTTTCACGAGTGCGTGAAATGAAATCGATGCGATGATGTGCGTAAGTGAGTTTGCTGTGAAGTTTGAAAACGCACAAAAAATTAATATTGCACTGATTAAGAATGTGTGCGAAGATGTAATTGCATCGACATGACATTCTCCACCCAAAGTTATTAAAGTGTAAATTAAAATTCTTTAAATTTGTCAGAGGATGAAGAAACAATGAACTCAATATGCCTTAAGTGGCAGTATCTTTGGTGGCGATTGTCTTAAGCAGCAGTTGTCCGGGTTGCAATTTTCCTACGTGGCAATTGTCCTAGATGGCAGTTGCCCTACGTGGCAGTTTCCCTAGGTGGCAGTTGTCGGGGTGGCAGTCGTTCAATTACACTTCTTGTGGAACAAGTTGAAACAAAATCGCTCGAGATTCCCTTCGCCTGGCTGCTGCATGTGCGTTCCAAAAGCATTGTTTGAACTGAAGGTGAAAAATCCCAGTTCGGATCCAGTGGAGGGCGATCGCCCCGCCCCCAAAAACTTACGAAAGTAACTTTACTCACCTTGATTTTGTACAAATCGGAAAATAGCATTTGCGGTACGAGGCCATTTTGTCGTCCACTGTTTTGCCACAGCAGTCTTGTGAAGTATACATCATCTCGCTTACAGCAGTGAGCCGTAACGAGACTTGACTGCCAAATATTACTGAAATTACCCCCCTTAACCTTACTGGCTGGATCCACCCCTGAAGAATCCCAAATGTGTTTCTCTGGCCGATGTGCTTCGTTTTCACGAGGACCAGATCGCGTATTCTCATTTCGAAGTTACTTTGTCAGAAGTGCGTTGAGTTTACAATTCTGTGTTTTATTTGCTGATTTGTTATCGCATTGATGTTGTTCAGGCGTGAAGTGCTACAGATTACCTCTGGCATCAGTGAGGCTGGAAACGTACGGTGGGAACTTGCACTGTGCTTGCTGCTTGCCTGGGGCATCTGTTACATATGCGTCTTTCGGGGTGTACGCACCACTGGAAAGGTATGTTTTTTGCAAACTACAACCAATGCAACTCCCGTTTTCAACAGTTGCTGAGATCCCAAATATAAGTGGCATGGTCGGTGAATGGTTACTAATATTGGTACTCTTACGCTCGGAAGACGCTTACAAACGTTTGCCTGCCATAGTAAAGCATATTCTGGAAAATCGCTGTTTTTCTATTAAGCAGATCATGCAAAATGTAAGATTTGTGATTTGGTTTTGCTTATCTGTTTTTCCTACGACTTCGTTGTGCTTTGAGGCTCAAGTGCGCGTATTTTTCAATAACTAGCAACGCGCTACTAGATTAGCACAGGCCACAAAGTTAATGTAAGTAACGCCCAGTGCCCTCTGAAACAATGATGTTTGCAAATCGCGTCGATTTCACCACATCCACTGAACATAGCCGTGCGAGGCAGGGAGGGAAATTCCCCCCAAATTCGGACAAGATTTTAAAAAAATCTGGGCAAAACTATCCAATACGTGTGGAAAATTTGCCTAAGCAGTATCATTGCCCTGCAAATCTTTCCTATTCATCACCCTTTTAGTGACGTAAAAATCCTGGCAAATCGAATATTTTGCTCCTCCAAAGCCAAGGGTCCCCCTACGCCTATGGCTGATCCTTTGCAACATTGTGATCGATTTTTCTTCAACTGTCTGGGCGGGTAGCTCTACCTATTTCGCGTCATATTTTTCACATGCATTTTCTTTTAAGTATCAGCTGTATTCCTATTGCACCTGAAGCACTCAGCAGGTGATGTGCGGAAGTATAACTGTATAGCGTCAAGTATGCGACACTAACTTTACTTGCATTTTATGTCACCCGTCAATAACAACCGATTTATTTGCAAATCAGATACAGCCCACGCCGATACGCTCTATTGCAGACAATTCCTTCGTTTAATTTTCACACCCGTTTTCCCTCTTAGGAGTGTCGCCCGGGCACTCAGGCAGCAGCCCTCGGACGCCTGTGAAACTCGTATAGCCCTGAATGTCGAGCCACTTCTCCAAATATAGCTATCCCAGTTATGATGGTTCAGCCAACCGGTCAGAATACAAAAGGAAAGATTGGCAAGTCCTGCTGGCTACACCCAAATTAAAACGGCCCAAAGGTCGACCAAGGACCAGTTGGCGTGATCACCTCTCCGTCTTGGTTGGTCGCGTCTTAGTGCGGAGTCAGCAGTACTATCCAATGTTGCTGAAAACCGCGAGGTATTTCAAGAACTCCTAGGGATCTTGCCCCCGCGACCGTACTGAGGAGAAAAGCTAGTATAAAAAGTGAGTGAATAGTCTCTCAATCGTTTAATGATTTGAATGATTTGCCCCTCATTGCTGAGTAAATAAGTTTTGGCCTTTAATGGATCTAGAAGCATTGCATCTTTTGACACACGAACGTCAGATGCGTTGCCAGCCCCGCAGCGTCTCGCCTGAGCAACGAACTTGTTTTTTTCGCAGGTTGTGTACTTCACGGCATTGTTCCCATATTTCGTGCTCTTCTGTCTACTTATCCGTGGAACAATGCTTCCGGGGGCGGTGAAAGGTATAGAGTTTTATCTCAAACCGAACTGGACAAAATTGGAAGAGGCGCAGGTGCGTGAATGACAACCTTCATCACTTTTTTTCAGGGAAGCGACCAAATATATAGCAGCGGAGCTGGAATCCTGGAGTGTTGCAGTGATTTTGTCAAGTTGGTGAAGGCCAATATTTTAAACGTGTGGGTGGGCACCCCAGTAGTCACAAATCAAGGCAAGCAACACTTTGCCAAGCTTTGGGCAAGACATCAAGAAAGATTGGAATGATAGAGGTTCGACACTACATGGCTCATGCCGTCGCGGCGATCAAAACGACAAAGACAGGTTGTTTAATTTCTGGATTCACATTGGAGAATTTCCCTGCTACAGTCATTATGCCGAGTGCTTGGCCAGAATGAAGCAAGTTTCAATTTTTAAGGTCTTGGCACGACCCGGCCGAGATTCGAACCATACGAACAACGACCTACCAACATGAAGCGAGCGCTCTAACCACTAGGCCACATGTCCGGGGGTTCGACAAGTGTCGTTGAAAAAACATATTTCTGGTTGTTTAAATTCTGGATTCACTGGTATTGATCAAATCAATACATTTGCAAACGATTCTCCATTCTCAAAAGACAGACTGTACTCTACCCAACATTCTGTTTGATGTTGATCTTATTCTAACGATTTCTTCAAAAATTAATTCAGCTAAAACATAAAATAAGAGAAAAACGTATTGCAAAATAGTTCTGCAGGTACAGTATTCTAGGTCTTTTTCGTGTTAAATACATTGTTTGAAGCCACACAAGGAAGCTGTTGAAATTAATGTCTTAAACGAATAATTTCGCACAAATTTGACTTTTCGTATGAGTCTGGACGTTCCCCTTCTGGTGCCAGCGTGGTGGATGATTTCGCCTATTTTGGGCAAACCATCTCGAAATTTTAGATTTGGTTGAAAACGTCTTAGCTTTTTTGCCAATGGGAACATTCACTTGCCACAAACACGCTGCTTGGTCGACAAAGTTTGCACCCCGCACATCTCACACACAGAGGTGGCCACGCATCCGGAATGCCGGTGTCGACTCCGTCAGGATTCTGCGTTTTTTCGGACCCGGAGCCGGAATCGCTTTTCATTTTAGGCAGTGTCAGCAGTCTGCGTGGTCGATTTCTAAAGTGAAAATATCGCTGAATTTCTGTGGCGTCGATGGAAGCCGGAGTCTGAACGGGAGTCGGATTCTCAAATTTGAAAAAATTTCGAACCCCGATTCGGATTCGAAAAGTTTGGAACAGGAGCGGAATCGGTGTCTGAAAGTGTGACTCCGGCCACCTCTGCTTCCACAGCGGCGGAGTGACGTCGCGTGTTGATTAAACCTCTGACGTCTGCTGAGCAGTGTTGTACCGCAGTCGACCTTTGCACCCTTTGTTCGTCAGAAACAAAGGTGCCTGTTTCATTCCAGATTGGCAGCAAGATCACTTCGCTTGGCTTTCGACATCTCGCAAAGTTGAGATATGACGCGCTTCGCATCTCAAAAGATTGCTGCACCAGCAATTTTAATTTTTTCTTGGCTTGTGCTAGTCGTGATGCATTAATCAGTGGTCAGTTAAAAGCACTAGACCAGCTATGTCCAACCCGCGGGCCGCATGCGGCCCATTCGAGGGTTTTCTGCGGCCCAGTTTATGTGTTCGCTGTAGTAAAAGTATATATACTGACAACCTGTCCTTACTTTGATAATCTTGAACTTGGAATTTTTGATGCAGGTGGTGCACAGTGCTACTTATCACGTCTGTTACCATTGCAGTTTGGATTCGAACATTTTCAGTACATTCGCTTAAGCTTTATTTAGTTTGCTAAGACCGAAGTAGGCCATTCAGAGTGCGGCCCTCAGTAATATGTCATTCACTATGTGGCCATGGTCAAGATAGTGACATACATTTTGGCTCAATAAGCCATTTGGGTTGGACGTAGCTGCTTTAGGCTTTCTGCATTTAATCAGCTGCAAGTCAGATTGTCGACGAAACGAAGCGACGAAAAACTTAACTCTGTAAAACAACAGAAAAAACAACGTGGTCTTAATTTTTTATCGCTCGGCAAAATTGCGCGGAATAAGGCCAAAAACCCTTATTTTTAGAAGTCGCCATTGTAGCATGTCAAAGAATGACAGATAAAGGTCGCCATTGTGGCATTACAATATCTTATTCGGAGTTCGTTCAAACAGAATCATCTCTGCGAAGTGGCTGAATAGCTAGACGACTGCCAACCAAATTATTTGAATCGGTGACAGAATATCTTGCCAAGACCTTTGATAACGTTTCAAACACGTTGATGCAAGCGGAAGAAACAAGTTCCGTTTGTATTTTAACACTCCAAATTTTGAATTTGCCAACTGGACACGTAATTTCAAATTTCCTTTGCAAAACAAGCTGGGAAACATGCTTTTTTTAGCGCAAGAAAACTAAATAGCATTAGATTGAGCAGTTGTTTGGGGAGAGTTACAGGAGGTACAACACGAACAAGCTAAAAATACCAGGTGATTTATTTTGACAAAGTTGATTTCGTGCGATTCAAGCCTATATTCTCTCGTGAGTTCACCCCAGTAAGGCAAAGGTATAAACAGCTGCACTGGTAAAACATTTGTATCGAACACAGAGGTGATGCTTTCTTACTTTGCTGTGTTTCTGAAGTGCATTTTCCATATTTGATGTGTACTTGATAGTCGATGTAACTGTTGTACTGACCACCTCTATCTGCTCGCAGTAAGCTAAGAATCTTTAGATGGTATGGGCAACGACAAACAGTTTCACCTTTTTGTTAGTTCCAGTTGTCTCAATCATGCTCAGCTTCTTAGCTCGTTCAAATACTGGTCATGTTGACCAAATATAAATCATCCTCCGCTGGTCAAGCGTAAAGTTTGTTAGTGTTTACATCCANTAAAGGCATGAAATGTTTCTGCATGTTAGTTCTTTCTATGCCTTGGAAGAAAATAGTCAACCCATTCTTACCATATGGCGCTGTCTCTGACTCTTACACCGGCTCTTAATCATGCAACTAATTCTGTTTTCAGGCAGTTGTACATCGAGATGTAATTCTTTTCAGTTGAATTTGATCACATCAGCTTTTGCAGATAAAGCGAGTGTTTTCTACAATCGCCTTTGTACGAACGTTCGAAGGTGTGCAAGTTTGCAAGTAAACGTAATTTGTGTTTTAACCCCTGCTCAGGTAACTCTAGGTAAAACCGTCAATGTCTTCTGCAAACCTGCAGAGGTCTTTGCAAAATTTTGGCCTATATTTCGTGCACCGTGTTATTTCAGCGAATGCAACGAAGCTGTGTCTTGTTCGTATAATATTAAAGTAGGTGTCATTCGACTGGTGGCTTGTTTCAGCAGGTGTGGATTGACGCCGGCACTCAAGTGTTCTTCTCGTACGCGATCGGCCTCGGCGCTTTGTCCGCGCTGGGCAGCTACAATCGTTTCAACAACAATTGCTACAAGTACGTTCGGTTGACGGCGTCACTTCGCTCTATGCGAGTGTTGATAACAGACGCTGTTGGAGTTCGCGATTTTGAAATTCTTTTGCGCCGGGTAGCGATGCAACAAACGCAGGAAGCAGCGAATAAACTCCAGCTCTCCACTCAGCATCCGGTAACAGCATGGTTTCCCAATCTTCTGTATCTTCTGTGTTGATTGAAACGGCTTGTAAAAGAACGCGCATTAGGAAACCTTGCACCCTTTCAATGCGAGCTTGGATGTCGACAGGTATTACAATGATCATTGTTCGCGGTCTATTTCCAAACAAGGTAGGCGTTACCTCCCACCAAGCTAAGCGCACTTTTTCCAAAACTCTTTTGTTCGGCGCGAAGAACGATTAGTACATTGTTCACGATGCTGTGTATTTCGAATAATAGTCCAACTAACGTATGTTTCTGATACTGTTTCTTTGGACTTTTCAAGATTTTTTTTCAGCTAACGACTTGTGCCGATAGATGTGAACTGCAAATCTTCATGATATCTTATTTTCTAAAGAGGGGGATAGATAACGTTGTTGGCTTCTCAAATGTTTCAAATCCGATCGTAACCCACTTTCCTGTCATCGTCTACTTCCTATGAATTTGACAGGAAGGCATATTTTTTTCTTGAAAGGAAAGCTCAGTTTAATTTGTTTTGTGATAGAAATGTTTCATAGACGTCTTTTCCAAACCACTGAATTCTGACGATTCTGATTTCACGTAGAAAGCATTTGTAAAGGACGAAAATAGAAACTTTACTTCTTGCTTTCACTANAATTGTTATTACCAATATCAGCAGCCCATTGTGTCCTCCAAAATAAACGTCACGCTCGAGTCGCTNTGTCATTNAAACAAACAGCATACGCTGCATTCACAGAGAAATCTTCATAAACAGAGTTGCTTTTACGCTTACAGGGACTGCATCCTGCTGGCCATAATCAACTCCGGAACAAGCTTCTTTGCTGGATTCGTGATATTCGCCTTCTTGGGCTTCATGGCACACGAGCAGGGTGTGCTCATTGACAAAGTGGCCGAAAGCGGCCCTGGCCTGGCTTTTATCGCATACCCGAAGGGTGTTACATTGATGCCGGTGTCCCCTCTCTGGTCGTGCCTGTTTTTCTTGATGATCCTAACGCTGGGACTCGATAGCCAGGTATAGCTTCTAGTAATTCGTGTTTTTCGCTCATTCTTGGAGTCATGGGCAAAATCTAGTTCAGCAAGCTCGCCTTGGAATGCCAAAAGCGGTCTGCAGCTCTCACCTCTGCTTGCTTGCTCCGGGGTTATTGTATTGAACGGGAAAGTAGCTACATGTGCAAAGAAGCCTAGCGAACAACGGTAACGTACGGAGGACTTTACAATGATACGAGCTGTAGCATCTGTGAAGTATTTCCTTTGCGATTGCCTGGTGACATGAGTGAATTTCATGACCGCGCTTGAACTTGCTTGACCCCATAAGCACCGTAAACGACAGCGCGCAGATGACTTATGTCTGTGCGCAACGCAACGCAAAGCTGCGGCAAGTTCAAAACTCCTTAGCAACGCGTCGTTGACAGGCTGTGACATGCGTTTTCGCCGATGTCTTGCAGAGCGTATCTGTTGCGGAAGCAACAAGCCTGACGAACCTCGCGTTTGTTCCCGACACCCGAGCAAACAAGTTTCTCATTAATTTGCGGTGGCCAATTGTTGGAGTAACTCATTCAATTCGGCGCGCTTGACGAATGAACCCCCTGGACTAACAAGCTTTGCTCTCTACACCACAAAACATGTTTTCTGAAAAGAGCACCTTGGTCGCAGCAGGAAAGCGAGCGCGTAGCTATTGTGACATAAAAAGCGTCGAGGCCTAACGTCACGCTGTGTTGTGCGTAAGCCACGATGCAAGGTTATTCTCAAGAAGGCAGAATAAAAGTCGGATATTCGTACGGCAGAGTTTGTTATGTGATGTAAGACAACACGCGATAAACAGATGAAAGACAATAAAAATGTAAAAGTACCAAAATTGTTTTTAATTGAACAGTGTTCATCAACCAAGATTGTGCGCTGCAAATTCGTTGTCTTAATGCGCATAAGTCTTGACGGTAAAGAAAGTCAGCTCAGATCGACTAAAACTGACATCTTACGTTGACAGTCATCTTATAATTTGTTCAGACCGTGTGGTATGATTGTCAATTTGTGTTGCAAATTGGTCGTTTTCTGATTGGATAGTTGCTTTTGTGTTGGTTGCCACGCAACGCCAAATCAAATTCAGCAGGGAAATGATTGCGTGGCTACATCCGATTAAGTCAAATGGCCCGAGTTAAACTATTTTATGATGGTCGCACATTAGCAATGATGCGGCCACATCTTCATGCTTGATGCTATAAAAATAGCGTCTTCTTGTGTAGCTCACTAGTTATAAACTCTCTTTGCATGACAAGTCAATAGCTGGAAACATCCATCCTTTTTCCTGAAGACGCACGCTTTTGCTCAATCTTGAGGCGATATCGCACAGCCGTACGTAACTTTTAGGTTGCGTGTGAGGATGAGTTGGGAACCGAACGAGTTGCGCGCAGACAAATTTCAGTAGAAATACCTGACGTTTAAATTACTGAGGTCATAACATGTGCGAACTGTCTCGACGTGACCTGATAGTGTCATCTAGCGGCAGGAAAATCTTAATCGAAAGAGGCTTTTTCGGTTTTAATTTTTTCTTTTCCAGGTAAGCTCTTCTGATCACCTAGTCTAAACAGCATAGTTTCTTTGCAGTTTGTCGGGGTCGAAGGTTTCCTCACCGCAATCATCGACCAGTTCCCGGACCAACTGCGGCCGCGCCGCGCTCTTTTCGCAGCTGTCGTCTGCTTCATTTGTTTTCTGATTGGATTGTCCATGGTGACCCAGGTAATTTTCTTCAAATCAGACGGAGCTCCTCACATCCTTTGAGCTTTTCAGCTTGCCTGTTGTGGTTTGCAAGACCCGCACCCGAAATGCCCCATATTTTCATAAACACACCGCTGATAACCACCAAAAACCCGCTTTTGCAAACAAACAATACTTCCTTCATCTTGACTGCCTTAGCGGAGTGTCTTTTGCTCCATTTGGAAGCCATTATTTTCACCAGAACGTGCTAAAATGTGTTGTTTGCGTGGTTCAGCTGAATTTTAATTTCCCGCAGGTTGTTTTCTTTGCAAAGAACTGCAACTGCCCAATATACAAATAATGGCTTTTCGTGAGTAGAAGAGTTATAGATTTGTTAATGCAGAATTTGTATTCGTTTCAGCGGAATCGTTGCTTTTTTCTTCCCGATTCTTTCTTCTGTGCAACATATTATTGTTTTTTTCCAGGGAGGAATGTATGTCTTCCAGATCTTCGATTACTATTCAGCTAGTGGCATGACACTTCTGTGGATGTCTTTCTGGGAGTGTGTGGCAGTCGGGTGGATATATGGTATGAGTTCGATCACCAAAGTTACGAAAGTGCAGTAAACATAGTCTTCAATTAGTAATAACGGGCGTCTGAGGGGGAGGGCAGACGGGGCCTTGGCCCCCTTAGATTTTGAAATTTGATATTTTTCTATTAACATTTCAGTAGAGAAATGTTTTTCGCTTAGTTTCGAGTTGGTAAAATGAAATCTCACCACTGTTGGCCCCCTTGGAAAATATCCTTTGTCCACTTCTTCGAAAAATCCACTATTGACCCCCTGGGAAAAATCTTTCCGACGCCCATGTAGGTACTAATAATTTTTAAAATTATTTTAGAAAGGCCCTACTTTTGCCTTCTGAAAAAAACGAAACAACATTTGAAAGTTTATTTTCTCCACAAACCATGAATCGAAATAATTTCGAAATCGTTCCAGATAAAGTCGATTGTCCAACAAATACTCATTTTTTTCATCGATGCATCGCTCTTAGACTTAATTTCAGCGTGATGTAAACTGAAGATATTTCTTAAATCTTATCTGTGTGCAGGAGCGGCTCGATATTACCGCAACATCGAAGATATGATTGGATACCGCCCGTCGCCATTTATAAAATATTGCTGGATCCTTGTCACACCAGCAATTGCAATGGTAAGTTGCGCTTTCATTAAGAACGGTGTTGACCTAATAATCGTGGTGAGAATTGCTATGTTTTTAGCTGTACGCAACTTACGTTGGCATGCAGAGAATGGATTAGCGCGGACCGGACCGGACTGGACTGTAGGGCTGGTGCTATTTTGGGGGAAATCACGACCGAATCGGACAGGAAATTTTTGTAAATATTTGGAGACCGGAGTATATTTGATAAAATTTTCTATGAAAAATACTACTTGTCTTTGAGAATTTTTGTGCGCTAGTTGATGGGCCATAAAGAAAACAGAGGATTGCTACTGGCTGCAAATGCTCTAAAGATTATAAACCATTATCCGAACGTGATTGACGAGCAGGATATTTCACATATGCTAGTAATATGCTGATTACTGTTCTGAACAGTGAGCAAAGGTTTGTCACTGGGTATGTGCACGGCGCAATTTCATGTCCAGGGATCCAACTAAGCTTGTTCGTCTAAACCACAATCGGCAATGCTCATTCCCGATTACATTACAGAGCCTTTGCGAACAAAATATTGGGATTGCAATATAGCCATAACAGCTTATTGTTGTCTTTCTGTCCTACGCGTTGGGCTTTTACATTTTCGCTCTTACCATTTTGGGCTTCAAGATCAAAGGAATTTGGTGAACGCAAGCAGTCCACATGTCTCCTTATGTTTTTGGTGGGAATGGTTAAATAAGCCAGTCATGGCAGGGTACTTAACAGTTTTTTGCCAAACCTTACGCTTCTGTGTTTTTGTAAGAATTTCGATCTGGCCGTGTTTTGTTAGATTTCAAATCATAAGCGGTTGTGCGAGTTCTTGCCAAGGATCTTTGTCTAAACAGCTGCGTGCGTAAGTATCAGTGACAAAGATCATTGTGATAGCGGGCATACACTGGTGTGTAGCCTACTGTCTGCAGTTATTGTAAGCTGTTTTTTTAATCAGTCTGATAGGCAGAGACTGAGCCAGACATTTTTATATGAGGAACCGCTACGAAGGTCAATTTTGTCACCGGGAAATCGCGTTCATAAAATAAAGCCAAGTGGAAATTTCCGTGACGTCAAACAAAAGTTTTTGAGAGAGCACATGGAGATGCAAAGCTTACACTTTCAGGCCTATGACCACTCGTGGTACCACGTAGTTTTTCCNAAGGTGATAGGTTAGCTATTGTTTCATAGGTTTAACTCCGCTAAGTGCCAAAAATTGTAGCGGGCTAAATGTGATGCAATTTTACCATCATTCTTGTTACCTCACCGTGACTATGATTATTTGCTTTACTCCTATTCCAAGCTTGAGGTGGAATTTCTGATGTGAAACATGCTATCCGGTTTGGTCAATGAATAGAAGAACTGTGGGATTTCTATTGCTTGCTACAGTAAAACATTGGTCTTGTTTATTGAACATAAGGCCACCAAGAGAGTGGTAATTTTGAAGTAAAACATTGCTGTTATTTTTGCGCAAGAACCACCTATTTCAGCGCGGAGTTTTGAACTTTTACTCACAACATCTTTTATCCGACGAAGGTAGAATAGTATGGTTGCCGCCTTACCTCAAATGAAGAACTTTATGATATCCTCTGCCTAGTGATGTGTCCATTGCATACTGCTTCAAAGTTAAACTATTTGAGATATTCTGCACGGTGAGACTAACCTTTTTTTAAAAAAATTAATTGAGGGAGATATGTAAGTGTTTGCTCTGCATTGACATGGCTTGGGTAAAAGTATAAACGTCAAAAATGGTATGTCGTCGTGTACGTTTGTGTACGCGTGCTTATGATACATCGACGTCAGCGCTACAATCTGCAGTTACCAAAATATTACATAACAGAGATTTTAAACGTTNGAAAAAACACGGCAGTAAAACATCGCTGCAGTTGCAATGCCATTNCCCAGGGCATTCTGATCTTCACCCTGGNCAGTCACAAGAACCTGACGTACAACCGAACGTACGAGTACCCGTGGTGGGGGTTGACGCTCGGATGGACGCTCGCGCTTGCATCCATGGTCTGCATTCCAGTGACAGCAGTTTATCAGATTGTCAGCGCGCCTGGCGACAGCTTTTTAGAGGTAAGGAGGGGATCGCTCACTGGATTGTTACGCTCCCGAGCGTTCAGGAATCGCGAATGAAAAATTGCCAGTTTTTGGTCAGAAAGAAATATTTGATTGAATGATTTATGGGTGGCTTCTTCGGGTTTTCAAGTGGTCACAATGTGTAAGTGGCCTTACCATTTTCATAAACGTCTAAAACAGTGGTTCTCAAATGGGGGTACGCGTACCCCGTGCGGTACGCAAAGGTGCTGCAATGAGTACACGAATTTTTCTAAGCGTCTTCTTAATGATATTTTAACGTAAAAGTACAAAATATATATTTCTAATTATTGTGCTCATGATTACAATTAAGGGGTGTCTGATAGACAAAATATTGCCCAAAGGGTACATATCACTGAGAAAGGTTGGGAACCACTGGTCTAAAGCATCTCTTATTTTACGTTTATCATCACAAAGTGACCTTTGCCGATGGCCAGGCGGCATGCGTTTGATCGGAAAACCATTTACTGTCTGTTCTGAATAGCTTGTGATTTGATCTACGTCCATCAGTTTTTTTGCGCAAGCACTGTGCATTTCAAAGCGTTGACACAAGTGACGTAACAGACGGGAATCAGGGGTGCGAACCGCCCCCCTTGTCAAGCTAAATGCAAAACCGGGCCCCCACTTAGCTTGTATGTCGGCATTCGTTTGGTTTTCAGCAGGTTGTTGTTTTCTTGCGTTTTTCGAAAGTTTTTCGGAATGTTTTCTGGTTATTTCGAGTTTCAGTACGGACAACCACATCTGGATTCATTATCATCAATTCTCAGAATTTTTTCTGAGTGTTCGCTAGCGAACCCCCCTGTGGTGGCCAGTGCCCGCCAGCAGCTAAGTTTCCCCCCTGGCTCAAACCTCTGCTTACGCCACTGGTTGACACTCGGATCTTCGTCTTCCGGGTCGTTCGTCAACTGTTCGTCAACTCAACCTGAACTGTACAGTCACCCCGGCCTTTGCAGTCTACATGCTTCGCATGCTTGAAAACTTAGCCTCTGTTTCACAGAAATGCAACTTCAGAGCGCAGCCGATCTACCGCTCGCACCATCAGCAAAGTACCATAGTTACAGCCGAGCCACTGTCCTGGGACAAGAAGCTGTGGGACGTGTTCGGTTTTCGACGCAAGGTCTTCAAAGCAGAGGAGTCTTCGCCGTCTCTGGCCCCCATGCCGTCGAAAATGTCTCAGGAAAAGGAGGTGAGCGATGAATCACCTCCACCTCCCTACGAGTGCAAAGAAATTTTGGATGGCGAGACCTCCATGTAAATAAAAGCCTGTGACCACAGTAGTTAGCTTGCCGCAACCGCGTTTCCATGTGTGATGTTCCAGTGGTAGCCGAAGAATCTGGTTCGATTTTTTGTCACTGTAAACGTCTTTTTGTAATGCAGTTCGGACATTTTCGCGATTTTTCGGATTGAGATAATCAGCCTGTTAATTCATAAAAAGATTTGGTTGGGAGAAAGCTCACGTACGAGTACATAAAAGACCACCTTTCTCGCATTTGTCGGTTCATCTGATGTGGCTAAGTGACCCGAATCTTCAGCGTTAACTTTAGCGCGTTCCAAATCGCAACGATGTTTCGCCCACTGGCTGGGCAATCACATTTGTGATGTCACCTGCGCAAATACTTTGAATTCGCAGAGTTACGCGTTTTCGTCAAACGTTGTGAATGCAACGGAAACGAGTGCTTTTAGTACTCAGCTCGCCGCAACCACGCTGCACTGCTGTGCGTTTGCCGTCATGCTTTTCGCTTACCGCCATACACACTGTGCTTCGCGCGCGCTGCAGTCCAGCGATAGAATCACGCTGCACTTACATGTCTTTTCGAGCCAACTCTGCGTAAAGTGATGCGATCGTTTGGAACGAAGTGAAACTTTGAAATTTTGAAAATTCGCAATTTGACGATGATTTTTCCAAATGTCCAACTCGATTTCAATCAAATCATTGGTTGCTGTTTCATCGTTTCTAATAATATGATTCTGTCTTAGGTTTTAGCTGAAACTTCAGTTTTAAAACTCGTATAAAACTAGTCAGGGAAATTTTCCTGAACAGTCATACAAACATACGTATTGTCGACATTTGTGGCCAAAACTGCTACAACAACCAAATAATTACCTCTCTTCAAAAAATTTCCTACATGTTGAGAATTTTGCTTGCTATTAGTGTTTTGCTTTTTTTCGTATATTTATGAATAGTGCTTGTGCCCAACATGTTTAAAAAATAAACCTAGTTTATGACAAACGCGTGCCATATCTCTAGACTGGCAGGCCTGAGGCTTCTAAATAAGACTTTAGACATAATTCAACTTTTAGCGAAACGTAAAGAATTCAAATTCATTTCGCCAAAGACCGGAGGTTCACAAGCATTGTACTTTTCAGCTAAAGGTTGAAGTTTCTTATTATTTGTATTTGTTTTTCTGATGCAATCATTTTTATTCTAATACTGACAAAAAGGGCTTCAGACAAATTTCAAAAGTCTTTTTTGACACTCAAAAACGATTTGAAGTGTTTGCGGTGATTGCCGTCCCAGAAATTTTGAACGGGCAAAACGTGCAACTTTTTTTAATTGGTCACGCTGTAACGAGTGCGGACAGAGTTGTTCGTTTCTGAGTCTGCTGTAGTGAAGGCTTGTGATGAATTTCGGTTGCTTTAACTTGAAACAGTTCATTTAGGGTCACGCAATATGCAGTTTGCAAGTTACTATGTCGAAAGCAAAGACTTTGCTACTGCACACAACTGCCTAAACAAAGCGTTCTTTCTTCGCAACACTGAGGTTGTAGCGAGAGCCAATCAAAAGATGCCGTTTTTGATTGGAGGTACCTTGTGTCAGTTCTGGTAGGGCAGCTAGTTAAGTAGCTCCATTGCCCATTCTCTGTCAACTGTCAATCTTATCTGCACGCCTCTCAGAATGTAGACGCCCTCATTGCTTTGATTACTTTCAACGGACACTGAGTTGCTCGATGGTTACGCTAAGCAATAGTCCTGCCCTGCTGCATCCACTAATGCAAAATCGTAAACTTGCGATAACTAATCGTGTGCTGCCATCTTGAAATACAGACAAGTCTTAACCGCAACAAACGTACGTTTGCAATGTTGCACATGAAAGTTAAACAGGTTTGAGAGGTTGCACATAGCTGAGGTGCAAAAACTGTCTAACCAAGTTTTGATACGGCAGTCAGACTCGCCGTAGGATTTTGCAAAAAGATCACAGTTTTAGTAAGTGTATGGTAGCGCAGGATAACTCAGATGTGAGACCATATTAACGTGCTTGATAGTCATGGTCTTCAGTCCTTGAAATAGAAGTAACTCGTGTTAGAAAACTCTGCCTAAACGTCAATGGATGAAGGGATTAAGATGTAGCAAATAGAGGTGATGCAATGAAAAAGGTTTTAATTGCCAACTCAGCACCGGATTTAGGGGAGTCCTAGGTCCAGGGCCCCCCACCAAAGAAACCCCCACCATGTTCATGTGTTTAGCCATATGTGTGACATGTACGTGCCACTTCTTCATTTTTATTAGCGAGGAAAATTTGTTTGTAGACGCTATTAATTAATTATTATCGGTCGGCCAAACTGCAGTATTTCACTTGAAGAATATTTGATATTGTGACGAAACAACTATTACACTTATTAGTTTCCTAAAACTCGGTCAGGTATCTGAATCTAGTGAATGCAAGGCCAAGTCACGTAGAACACGTTAGTTTACGTCTCTACTCGTTTCTTGTAGATTTTGCGTCTGCTTTACTCAGATTTGCACAGGTCGCCTATGAGTAGCATTGCTAGGTATGGCTATCATACGCCCTCTTTTTGAAGTACATGTCCACTTTTTTCATGAGAAATAAAATATTCTCCGAAGACATTCGAAAATGCCAAAATACCCTCCTTTTTGCATTTTCTTGTTTCACATAGCTAAAATCAGTGGCGTAACTAGAGCTTTGAGGCAGGGTGGAAAACTTAGTTAAAAGGGGCCCACTTGCCACTGTACAGGGCCCACTAGCCAACGCTCGGACACAACTTGAGAAATGATGGTGAATCCGGATGTGGGTAGCTATGCTAAAACCCTAAATCACCGGAAAATAATCCGAAAAACGCAAAAAACAACAACCTACTGAAAATCAAACGAATATTAAAACCGAAATATCACTTAAGGTGGCGGTCAGGTGTTCACATTTAGATTGCCAGTGGGCGGGATTTCGCCCCTCTGCCCCGTCAGTTACGTCACTGGCTATGATATATTGTTTTAGCGTGCAGTAAGCTGTCCCTAGTCTACTGCAACAAGGTACGAGCTGGTGGCGTAGCTTAGTTTATGGGAGGGCCTGCGAGTTGGCTAATTAATCTATATTTTGATTGAGTTAATTCTCGGCTGGAAAGGCGGAAATGTTTTCGTTACATAACAGCGGTAAGTCTTTCTTCAGTATCTCAATGACCTTGGCATTAGAGTGCAGACTGCTGACGCCATTAAACTGTACAGTACTAGCTTTGCTGATGAACCGTGATGCGGTGATCAGTATATTGCACATAGCTTAGTGTAGCAGTTTCTGGTAATTAGAGCTAATCCAGTGGTGCAAAAATGCGGTCGCGGTCGCGCCGCGCGATCAAGAACTTGGAGCGTGCAAACGTTTTTTTTGCATTTTACACTTTATGCATATGAATGCTGAATGGCAAAGCTTGTGTAGGCGCTACTAAAAATTTCTTCGCACTACTTACATTCACAGAATTTTTTGCACCCCTGAGCTAATCAGTAATGCTGAAAAATGAAGAAATACGCCAGAAGTACCCCTTTTTCAGAAAAGGACTAAATTATTTTGAAACTGAATGAATTACGTGCGGTTGCACTTGCACACTTCGCAAAGAAGAGTGAAAAGACTAGTGTGACTTGGAGGATATTGCGTACCAAACACTTATTTCTCATAGCGTAATCAGGTGGCAATAACTTTATCCTAGCTTGCCAAGGATGATTCAAATGCAGGCTACCCAGCTTCGCATTTATACTTCATGTCCATTGACAAGCCAACTGTTGTTCTGAAACGTTTTTTGGAAATTCTCTGGAACTCTGTTTAAGACATTTGAACTCATTTGTGGTTGCTTTTAATGAGCAGGTTTAGAATATTGAGAAGTCCAAACCATCAGTTCTTGAGGTTGCATTGTGTTTCGCCACTGTGAAGACTAGGATTCAAGAGAGACAATCAGAGGTACATGCCAAGTCAAGTTAAATCAGCTCTAAGAAAATTCAGCGAAGGCAAGGATCATGACTGTGATTCATTCATGTCAGATGTCTCTGTATTGTACAAGTCTTGTGTTGCACATCTGGCTGAATGGACCACTTTGTTTGCTGAATTTAAATGGTTTGACTAGATTACTCCGTTTGCAAACAATCAATTGGGAAAATGATGAACCATGTTTGCAGTATCTGCTTTATAGAAACGTTTCTATTGATGAAGCTGAAGTGAACCGTTTGACGTTTGACCAATACCAAAACTTGTTTGAGTTCGTGCAAAAAGTACATCAACCAAATGCAATTCATTGTAAAATGATGGAAAATGAAAGATGGGCAGAATATTTTGCAACTTGCAATAACATTAAACGCTTCAAGAACTGCTAAAGATTGCACAGTGTTACTTCAACTTGATGGCTCTTTATGCTAATGTGGAACGATTTTTTCCTTGATGCAGCCACAAACCAAAAAGAAAGAGAAACCTTTCTGGTTGAACCAGTTTCTAGTCTAAAGCTGGTGTGCAATTTAAAACATCTTTCGCGCAAGCAGTTTCATAAAATTATAAAAGGCGATTTTACATTCTTAGGAAATTTAAGAAATCTGCAAAATATTCATGAGATAAATAGATAAATAGGTTAAGTAAATAGGGATTTTGTTTTGTGTGTTTTGAATGAAACATTGTCTACACTGGACGTTTTACTTCAATGCTTAAAACTAATCAATAGGCCTATTTGTTATTTGACTTGTTGAGCGTAAGCAATACACTCAAGTAAGTGACAGTCGTAAATTGTCCTCCCTTTTTGCGCTGAAAATATGGCAGCCTTATTGAGCTTATTAATGAATACATATGGACAGAAAAAAGANGATCGTCCCCTTTACAAGTGTAAAGCTTATCCAAGTGGTTCTAAAAAACATTAGAAGTCAAAAGAAGCAAAAATGAGAGAGGAAGAAGTTGTAGCTAAGTCAAGAAACATTCAAGTTATTATTTTATAGTGGCAGTGAAGTCCAGCGGAAACATTTCTGCAGAACCTGTAAGAGGACAGAAAATCGAAGAACATGTTGATATAGACTTAGATGTACGTAACGATGAGAATGGACCAAGTTTAACCAGCGGTGCAGTAGCAGAAGAACGTCAAGAAGTATCATCGGAAAACACGATAGATGAGTTGGCTGACGCTATCACTGGAGACAAAGATATCGGTCTCTGGTTATGCAATATACCGGAGAACATACGGGAATATTGGTGGAAAAACGAGAAGTTAATCATAAAACATGATGTTCCACAACACAGAAAAGACGAAAACCCGTCACGGAAATGCACCACAAATCTTATTCGTTGCCAGAACCACAACGCCGAAGTCGTTGAAAGAAGCTGGCTATGTTTTTCTCCTTCACAAACTTGTGTTGATTGTTTCACGTGTGGACTGATGTGCTCGGATACGACTAAATGTGCGCATTTCCTTTTCGAAAAGAATCTGCGACTGGAAGCACGCTGAGGAGCCACAAGCAATTAATGGAACATAAAGATGCCACGATTACGTTTAGTCGCAGATGTAGTTAATCACTATGAAGAATTGATACAGAGCTAGCTAGTCAGGTCAATCAAAGCCAGCAATATTGGAAATTGCCTCTGCAACGTTTGATTTCTGTCGTAAAAATTTATTGTTGAGCGAGGATTGACGTTCAGAGATAATGGAAACGTTGGATCGCTCAGAAACTTTTTTCAAGCAAAATTTCAAAAAAAGAAATACGATGCTTCTGGTGACTGGTTTTGTAACAGCTTCACAAATCGCTAATAATCATTGTCAATTACCGTGTTGCATCATGAAGTTTTGTTACACTTGAGTTAACAAATGTGACGTCACAAGATTACGTCATAAATATTAATGGTCCGTGGAAATACTAGTGCCTCCATCGGCCATCCCCCACCTAAAGATTCTATATCAGCACATGGGACCTCCCACCAGACCTGGGCCCCGGGCCCCCCCACAATCTAAATCCGGCGCTGTGCCAACTGTTCAAAGGGTTACTTAACATTGAAATGCGTAGAAGGCTGCAACCCTTTACCACCTTCTTCAAGTGTAGGCTACTGTAGATATTACGGTCTTTTCGTGCAAGAAGACGGTCGTAGAAAAAAATCCGAAAACTATATCACTTGGAAGCCCTATAACTTTACACTGTATATGGGTACAGGTTGTTTGGAAGAAAATATTGGATATATTTTTCTAAGTAAAGGAATTCACCAAAAGATAGATATCATTTTCTGGGAATGTCAAATATAATGCACGAGACAATCAAGCTAAGGGTAGGAGGAAATGTAACGCTAGACAGATAGATAGATGTGCAATAGTCTTTAGGTAAACTTTAATTTGGCAATTCTTAATATCACAGGGTTGCCGCTTTTCATCGTATCGCAATCACGCTTTTACGAAGTTGCTCACAAAAATGTGTTGGATTTTACAAAAAGCCAGCATGAAACTTGTTTGAAAAATAATAATGTTGACTTCGTATTTTGAAAAGTAACAGTTTTGACTTCATATTCTTATAATGCTCTGACTTCGTATTTTGCAATGCATTCGCAGTTCACCAGGATTCACAACATGCAGGAAAATTTTTGCGCTGCTTTGTTACTCTCTGCTGCTGGCGATGCAATCGGATACAAAAACTCCGAATGGAAAACGGAGCAAAGCGGTTTGAAAATCTTGGAAGATCTGCAATGTCTCGGAGGTCTAGGATGTCTGTCACTCTATCCAGATCTCTGGCCTGTTTCCGACGAAACGATAATGCACATGGCAACTGCAAGGGCTCTCATTGCACGAGGACGTACGTGACAGGCGAACTATAGGGAAAACAAATAAATAAATAAAATAGTTAAAGAAATGAACAAATAAATAAAGGAAATTAATAAGCGTGGATGTAGTTTTGAGAAGTCTTGCCACGCTCGCTACAGCGCATTGCAGTCTATTGCAAAGCCGTCCATTGAATTTGACCTCTTCCTTTGGAGTACAAAGCCAATTACTGTAAAAGAAAACTTCGTTTCTGCTTGGTATCGCTGGAGTGGAAGATTCTGAACAGTAATGCAGGTTGTTTCTCACCGAAAATACATACAGCTCACCTGTCAGCCAGTGAAACTGTGGCATCGCAGTAACAACTAACAACGTCTAAAACTAACTGTAAATTGTCTTGCAGTGCAAATAGTATGCAAGAGTACATTTATTACATTGTACTTTGCAATGATTTAACTGGCTGTAAGCAACGGTATAGTCGGGGTAAATGCTGGGGTGCGTTACCTTCTCAACAGCGCTTATTTACGTCTTCATAATGGCGTTGAAATACCGGCGCTTTGGTTGTAATTTTATTAAATTTTCATACAGACATACATGCCCAACTTTGCTGCTGCAGGTCCTTCCTTTTGATATAGTGTTTGATATGGCAACACACCTTTTTTGTCACCCGCTGTACCCTTAAAGGTCCATAGACATAGCTGGAAGTTTTGGCGCGTTTGTGCGCTTACCAAAATTGGTAAATATCCGTTCAAGTTGGGCTACCTCGGTCTGTGCTATGCTATTATCACCCAACGCCTTTGATTTTGAAAGCAGTGTAAATTAACATTTTGATATTTTTGTGCTGATGTTATCCCACCAGACACGCAACCAGAGGAGGCAATTGTTCCCCCGACATTTTCGAAAACGTGTTTTGTTTTTAGGTTCAACAATAAGACACAGTTATCTTGCCCCCCCCCACCCCCCGAAAGTACCAGCTAGTTGCGACTCTAAATACCACAAATTATTTTCCCAATTTATCTGAAAAGAAACAGCGAAATTTGAGATGTAATCTTTGTCATGAGAAAACAGAAATGCATATGACCATATAAGGAAGCGGTTGAAGGTTCTTAGAAATTTTAATCATCCTAGTCGTCTTTTATAACATGAACGTGTTGCAAATGGTACAAACCTATTCTCTTAAAATGTAACAAAGGCATATAAAAAGAGTTTTTCTCCTCAAAATCTTAAAACAGCTTAAAACTGTCACGGCTAGTATACACACACAAAACGCATTTAACCCTATACGTTAAAGTAGCTTTGTTCAAACAGGTTCGAAGAAGAAGGAGGATCTTTATAACAGACTAGCTGCTGAATACAAGAAGTCGATCGAGTCAATTGCAAAGCTGCGACCTGATCCAGCGTTCNTTGACGGAGGACTGTTCCTGCGCCCCGGCAAACCGTTTGGGTGGCACACCCCTTTCAACAAACTGGGAACAGGCAAGTTACTTTTCTCTTTGCAGCTCATTATTTGCAGACGAAAAAAAGTTAACGCAAAGGCACACTAATTCACCGCATGGCAAGCAGCCGAAAATCCACAAGGAAAAACATGGCTTTGGTATGATGAAATAAAGTATAAACATTTACTTGGTTGACTCAATCTGAAACTTTTCCGTAGTTTCGTTACCTTTCACTCTATGGTAATCGTAGGAAGGCATATGTATTTTTTGTGGATCTTTGAAGGTTATAACAATTGTGATCACACTGCATATTCTTTTCAAACTACTAACGGTTTCACAGACGGTAACAACCCACCTGAAAGCACAGCATACAAGCGAAAGCTTTCTGGCCCATAACTACGTTTACACAATTTGCTATCAACAGGCTTCGGAGCTGCTACCAACGCTCTGTGCGTTGGTTTGGTGTTCTGGCGACCAGAGCAGCAAAATCAACTGATAGCCGTTGCGACGGAGAGCGGAAGAATGACACACAATCATCCTTTAGGTCAGTGATAGCCGGCTTTACTGAATTCGCGGGCCACACTTTTGGCCCACAACGACGATGACCGCCCATATATCGTTGTACTTCCCGTGCCCATCGGCGTCAGAAAGGAGTGGCAGGTGGCGCCAAGGCTCCCTTGGATTTTTAAATTTGACATTTTCTTGTTAAATTTTAGGCAAATATACGTTGTTTTCTTAGTTTCGAGTGGGTAAAATGAAATTTCACCACTTTTTGGCCCTCCTTGGAAAAATCCGTTTGGCTACCTCTGGAAAAATCCATAATTGAACCACCCTGGAAAAAATCCTTTCGACGTCCATGCTCGTGATCACCGTTATCGACGTTTTCGCATGATTGATAGCGGATGACCAAAAACGAAATGGTGTGTAGTATACTAAACCAACTTTCCGTGGTAACAAACTTTTACTCACGTTATTAGTTTTTACCCCTACGTAACGTACAAAGGGCATATTAGAGAAACTTTGAACGGCCATTGCATTGCGGGCCGCATTCAAGAAACCTTCAAGGATCTTCGTTTTTTACTTTGTGCGACACAGTTTGCCTACATCATTGCTTATCAATATTTTACTGACAAATAGAATGTGCCAACGTATTCCTAACTGGTTCAACATCAAGAGTGCAATTTTCAGCTGGCGCGAATATCCTGTGTGGAACCTGCGTGTAGTGTACATCATGAATGCGACAGTCAAGCGTGGCTTAAGCTCCTTTTTCAATCCGACAAAAATAATCCTACTCTATATTGTCTTATGCTGCCCTACACCAGTTAAATTGAAATCAAGCTTTCTCCTTCAGACGTTACTACATACGGCTTTGCCGACTTTAAAAAAAGATAGGATTTTCCTCAAATTCCACCGTAAATTGAAAAATCAGAAGTTTGCGTTTTTTTGGAACATCGTTCTAAAAGTCAGCTATAAGACAGTTTTGCGAAAACATTATGTAGATTGTTATGACAAATAAAACAGCCACAATAATCGAAAACATTGTTTTATTCGACGTTTCGGCTTAAGCGTAAGCCATCATCAGGAATAAACGAAATGCGACAGTTAAAGGAAAAAATAAGGATGCAATTTAGGGCATTCGTACTGTGTTGTGTCATATAGACCATTA
>JGI24021J15306_10001322_pt1 | contig 23851 bp, 15 predicted proteins | sample Ectturendosymbi1_FD_15306 | JGI IMG/M metagenome (IMG submission 15306) | reverse complement strand
CAAATTTAGACTACGGTCAGCAACGGAACAAGGCAGTCCAGCGCCTCAGGCAAGACTCATTTTCAGCGCCCCCTTATAGCTTAAAAGAAGTGTTTCCTTAATGGTGACATCATTACAACCAATCGTGACACGACCTTTTTGCAAAATTACCTATTGACCATAGGCGTAGCCAGTGGGTCCTAGGGGGGCATGTTCCCCTCAAACTTTTCAGAACATATAGTCATTTTGTGCTTTAAGAGGCGGTATCCCAAACAAAATTGTGTTATTCGCCTAAAAGGAAACATTTTGGCCCCCACCAAATTTTTGGGCTGGTTACACTACTGCTCCTGACTGTGCTTGATAAGAGCAAACAAATACATTCTCTCTGCACATCTTAAAATTTTCGGTGCGTCCTAGGCAAGTCCATTAAGTGTCCTAGGCAAGGTCTATTCAAGCACCTCTCCTCCCAAAAAGACCCTTTTCCACTGTACATATGGCGCAGCTAATTTATTAGATGAATACCGAGTTTTTTTAGAACACCAAGTTCATCAAAGTAGCATCTGCACAAGTAACAGGCGTTACAGCGTTCATGTAAACAAAAAATCTTGCATTGACCTCAAAAGTTTGTTGCAGGCCCATTGCTACAGTCTGGAGTAGTAACATCAACGAATTTCCACATGCACAAGTGAATGTGAAATTTGGTGATAACCGGAGTGAATTCGCAAATTTCTTTTCTGTTTGGGAGATGGGAAAACTTGCAGAAATCACTAGCCGACGACTTAGAGCGGTAAGCCCTTGATGAAAATGCGTGGTGGTTTTGCTGCTCAAAGTGACATTACGATGGTTTTCCGCAAGCGAGTGGTCATTTCAAAGTGAAATCCGGCGCGACCAAACTGGTAGCGCGGATTTAGTCTGAGCCAAACCATAAGTCTGAGCCAAACACCTGAAACGTTTAATCAGCAACTTTGACTTTTGTTAAATTGTCACTTAACCACATTTCGACAAAAATAACAAAATTCAGTCCGCCTGGGTCATAGAATATTCTCATATAAAACTCTGATGCGCTTGGTTACCAGCCACCGTGTCACCGGGTCACGTCTGACCTCCTCACAACCCCCTCACAACACGTTTGATGTCGAAAATGCAGATAAATACCTCTTTCGTTATTGTGTGTGAGGTGTTTTTCGGCATCTACAACACGCAATTTTACCTGCTGGGCCATGTATGCTGCTCAAATGGCCCTTATCGGTGGTGGCTTTACACATTACGTCAAATCGTTCGTATAATTAGTACCTAGCATCTTAGGCAGTCGTGACGCAATACACAGTTAATTAAACGTCATGCCGAGGCAATCAATCGCAATTGCGACGTCATGAAGTGGCACAAAAGTTATAATTTGATCTTGAGGTCAGTCTTTATGTCAAACGTCAGAGAAGCGGGTGGGTAGACCAACACCTTGAACGATTTCTGTTTCTGTCAGCTACCAGTTACTTCTTGTTGACACAATAAACTTTGCCAAGTGCTTACTGTCACTCCGGCTTGACACTGTTTGTGATTGAAAATAAAGATCAATCGATCAGATCAAATGTCAACAAAAACCTAATGAGCCTAAAGTTTGCCTGGCACTTAATTGTCTGACACATAAAAAACCTAATCAAAGTTTGTCTGGCAAGCAATTCACACTTTCATTCAGGGTGTTTACTACAAGTGGTAGGAGTAACACTGGCCTGGGGCGCAACACGTGTGGGACATATGTGACATTTTCATACAGAAGGAAACTAATTTTCTTGAACCGTTGAAAATGATAAACTCCACCTTTGTGTCGCTTCAATACATGTCGGAAATAGTGGCAGCTTCTCTTGACACCGTGTTAGCGGAGTTCAACCACAACCGTTCACCGTGAGTTTTGGACTCCGACAAGGGTGCGTGATGTCACCAGCCCGCTTCATAGTCTCAATTACATCAATTGGATAGACCAGTGGTTCCAAACCGGAGTGCCGCGGCACCGCAGGGTGCCATTTACGATATTCAGGGGTGCTGCGAGCTACTGCGTTTTTCACTATATCATTAAAAATACCACTTTCAAAATGTCATCAAACCTTAAAGTAAATTGCTATGGGTTCGCCACTGGGTGCCGCAAATTGTGTTTGCCTTGTGTAGGGCGCCGCAAGCCTAAAATGGTTGGGAAACACTGGGATAGACAAACAGTCACAGCCGCGTCGATGAGGGCGTCACTGTTGGAAGCTGCAGGATCAGCAGTTTGCTTTTCGCGGTCTGTTTAGGGTCGTTTGCACCCTCTGAACAGGGCCTCCAACATTCATTTGATCGGTTTGCAGTTGCGTTCGAACAAGCAAGAGTAAAATTAAAGGTCTGGCTATTATGTCTCTCCAGAAACCCAACTAGCGCATGCTTCACGTAAGCGGCAATGCACTGAACAGGTGAAGTTCAAGTATCTTGGGTTGGTATTCACCAGTGACGGAAGACATAACAAAGATATGATACACTTGATCGATGAAGCAAACGCAGTTCTGCGTGAGTTTTATCGCCCCGTGATAAAAAAACCGGGAACTTTGAAACTCCGCAAAGCTGACAGTTATTAAATGGGACTTTGTTCTTTTCCTCACCTATGGTCATGAATCTTGGGCGATGACCGAAAGTGTGCTATCTCAAGTCCCAGTGTCGGAGATGGAATTTTTGCATAAAGTTTACGGCGTAATGCTTCGCAACAAAATGCGAAATTCTTAAATGGTGATGGTTCATTGTTTCATATGACTCAGCCAACAAGCATAACCACTACAAAACGCCATCGCACTAAGCAAACCAACCATTAGTGAACATTAGAGCAAATGAAAATACAATGACATAATAGCTGATCAGTGTAAACAAAGAGTGTCACTGTGTCATATGGGATTGGTGGAGGGACCATGGCGGTCATCTAGCTAGTCAACCAACCCTATTTATCACTATTTGAAAAGTGTTGAAAAACAACAGTTGGAGATCAAATAAGGACAATAAGAAAATCGAACATTTTGTCGTTTACAGATGGTGGTTAGTTATCCTCATTTTAGAAGCAAGAACATCTTTTTTAACTTCACACGATATGTTTACTGATAATGATAAATAATTGTCAATGCAAAGAACTTAGTTTCAAATGGAAATATCGTGCAGTGAAAAATGTGCCATGAACTTCGGAAATTTCTGAACCTTTATTTGTTGTGTTCTACCCAAACTGAGTTTAACATAAACAAAATTATAGCTTTTGAATCCTTTTTCTGGACGACAGAAGACACTTAGGGGTTATAATCCTTCCAAACTAAATTTAATGTTTTTTTCAAGCATTTTATTTTTGTAACCAGTACAAACACCACCTGTAATTCAAAAACTGCAAAACGATTTTGTTGAAATTAATGGATTTGATCACAATTTTATCAACAAACTTTTGTTCGATCAAGTGAAATTCGGCTGGACGATGAAACAGACTCCGAGATTCAACGGATGGTGCGAAAATTGCTGTACATTGGCGTGCGGGCTATTCAAGCGTTGTCCTTTCAAAAGATGATCAGATTAATGCCAATCTCACAAAAGGAAAGCTACAGGAGTAGTGGTTATGGAGTTAAAATGAGCAACAAGCGGTTGACCTTTTTTCGTATGCAAGCGCCGATAAACGACATTTCAAGAAACATATATCACTGGCTTCCTTTCCTTCTTGCCAATGCTCGATCAAACCAACAAAAATGCAAACTTTAGTCGTCATTTGGTTTAGACCTCGTGTAACTACTGAAGAGTGAATTCATTTGCAATAAATGAGTCCAGTGAACTGTAACCGGTAAGGTGTAGGACAGATTACATCGCAGTTTAATTTATTCATGGGATGCAACAACATGTCTGTCGTAATAATGGGCGTCATCCGTTTGTTTACAGCTCACCTGAGGACGAAACAAACAGTCTCCATTTTTGGGAGAACATAACGTGGATATAAATATAGCAACACGCTCAAAATCCTTCGCGCCGAGTAAGATCAATTAATAGTGCAAGTATTCAATTCAATGTCTCCCGTCATTCAGGAAAGATTAGTGGTTGCCACGACGAATCGTTCTTCAAAGCGGTGCTTTCGGCGAAAGCGGTTTTGGCGTTGAACGACGCCCTCTCGAATTTGCAATGAACGGATTTTATGCAAGTGGGATGTATTGAGCGGTGTCGGGAAGTTTAGACCATCAAAGAATGAAGCTATCAGCAAATCCCACACGTAAAAATTGCGCAGCTGCATACGTGAGCAAGCGCATATAAATCTGCAAACCAGTTAAGCTCTATCGACGCACTCACATGCTTAAAATTTCTGATAATGCGGAAGGTGTTTTCTGCTGGTGCTGAGCGTTAATTTCAGGACAGGAGGTGCACCATGAAACAGTCTCCCTAGGACATACTGCTGGATTTTCCCATTTTTAACTGGCAATTTCATCATCAAAACCTGCACCAGAAAGCGCAAGAAAACCTCTAAAAATAGTTCGATGATTTTTTAAGTGAATCAAACACATGGTTTAACTAAACACGTCGAATTGTTGTTCAAAAAAATCTGCGTAAATCTAATCATTGGCGGCAACTGATCGAGACGTGAAGTTCTTGAGATCTGTCGCTGAGCAAGACATATCCGTCCGTTTTTTCAATCATTGAAAGTACATTTACTTGATGACAACATCAGGACACTTTTCGATAAGCACGGTTACTCATCAACGGCTCGCTAATCTTCTTCTGCTTTTGCCAATATTTTTGTCTCACCTGACAACGACAAAAGTGAAAATTCCAAAAACGTGTTTTTAGTACAGCATATCAAGTTTTCGATGCTTGTTGGGTTACATGAAATGGAACCAAAATAATTTTAATGTTTGTTTTGTTTTACGGGGCGCAGCAACAAAGTGTAATACTTCCTTAAGGTCATCGCTGATTTTATATCCTAAGAATAACACCTCTTGTGCATCTAATCCGGAAATTTCTTTCAGTCGTGTCTTTGTATAAACGTACTGACTAATAACATTTGCTAAATGTTAGTTCTCCAAGTTAAGCAACTGAAAATCGATGGAAAAAGTTTAACTTTCTATCTTTCTTTTGTTACATAGCTTTCCTCAGAAGCAAACGAAAGTTTGTATGAGGCAAAACGCATAAGATGTTGTGAGGGATTAGGACTTTTATCATGAAACTGTTCTTGATTCTTCAAATAAATAAATAAATAACATGAAATTAAAAAGCAAACTAAGACCAAACCATTTAAATAGTTTGTGGTGTTTTTTGACAGCTTTTTTCATTCACGGTTGCTTGAGGTTAAAGTATTGGTTTAAATAGAGAGTAACATCTGACAGAAAATGTGTCTTTTGTTGAGCTCTCGCAAAGATCTTCAGTAATAATTTTCTCTTCGGTTCGTCTGTACGTTCTGTTCAAAATGTTCAACGAAATGACGTTTTCTGAAAATGCAGTTTCAGTTGTGATTTTGAATGGCAGAATAAAGGCTTCGGTATCTTTCGATAAAATCAATTCCTTTCGTAGATTCGTCAGCCGATCGCTTTTGAAGGTTTATTTATTCAATTTTTTCTAAATGTCGAGAAAACAATCATGTTTCATTCGGTCATTTTATAAAGCGCGTTAACATTTTTGACGCCCAACAGTGTCTGCAATGTTTGGACACATATTCACAAAAGTTTTAGAAACACTCCGTGTAAAGTGCAAAGCACATGCACAGGTTTGCTCTGCAGATTTTTGTGGTTAAGGCAGTTAAGTTTTTCATTTTATGACAACTTGAGTGAAAGCATTAGCTTTTCAATGAAACAAATAGCCTCGGGCATTAGCACACGGCTTTAGCGTTGTGTTGAGATTGCTCAATCACTTCGCTGTACGTGTGCTCGCTGCGTCACAAGGTATGCGACCGATTCGGATGATATTTTTGCATATGTTGACATAGAAACAAACCTTCCTAAAAAAATTATTGACAACTTGTTCTTGTAGATTTTGAAATGCAGGAATAGTTTGTTAGGCTGACATATCTATCTNACTTTGTGATTCACTTTTTTTCATTTTCAACAGCTTTTGACTGGCACCATTATTTACTTTCTTATACAATCATAATGCAGCTATATTCAGCTAATGTTGATGAAGGATTGTTAGTATACAACTGACTGTACTTAGTATTGCAAAACCAAAAGCAAGCGGCTACAAAAGGTCCAGATTAGTATATTGTTTAAACAACTTATTTTTGGACATCCGCCGATGCAAAGATACGGATGAGGAAGGGTCTTAATAGCGAAAGGTTGATTAAAATACTCTCCTCACCTGCATAGTGCGACTACAAAAGTGACAGAGAAGAAAACATTAATTTTTTTTGTTTAACTCAATATTTTGTCCATTTGCAGGAAAAATATATCTCGAATTTTTAGTGGACATTTTAAAGAATTTGCTTTTCCCATCAAGAATTTCAGTCGCCACACCTCGTTCCCGAACCAACTGGATTTCAGTTCCCTGGCTCTCTTTGTAAACAAAAAGCACACCATTAACTCTCAGCAAGAACCTATCGCTTTTCCAGGAATGACAACCAAAGGTCAAAATCAAACTTGGCTAAGAAATCTCTCACTCCCGATTAGGTACACAGTCCACATTGAGCTGTCACTCTCATAAATACTGTCAGTTGATGCTGACAGTGCTTAGTTCCTGTCTCTTAGTTTTGAGAGTATTGAGCTTCAATCTTTGATACTGTAGATCAGGGGCCTCCAAACTACGGCCCGCGGGCCACATCCGGCTCGCGAGGCCATTTTTATCAATAATGGAAGGATAATATTCTTGCGAAACATTTGTTGATTTCATGAAATAGAACATATCCCGAAACAATCACATTACGTAATATGTCCGGCCTTCGAACTGTTGTGTGATAGCTTATGTGGTCCTTTGACATAAAAGTTTGGAGACCCTTGGAGCTGGTAAAAGTTTGGCTTCACTGTATGTTCCCTTGCTTGTATTTGGCTTAGGGCAACATTGTGTTGTATCTTCCTTTCTGCAGGTGATATACCTTCGTGAATGGCTCACAATTTCTCCTTTCGCCCAAGAAGCATTATCACTGATTGTGTGTCTAGCTATCGCGTAGGCACGGGACCTTTCAGGATCAGGCCAAGCGTGAAATAATGTTACACAAAGCAAAACCAAGTACATAAAAGGGTTCTGCTGCCCAAGCAGCATTTACCTGTTAAGGACTTCAAGATTAAAAAAATTAATGCAATGATATTTACCGAAGAATGAATGGTCGTTTTAAATGTAATGCTTATAAAGCTATTTAACCAGCCAAAAATATTTCAATGTTTTCAAATTATTTTACTCAAACTTCAGTCGAGTAATTTTAAAACATTATTTGTCCCTGTTATGTGTCTGGTATGTAAAACTCGCCATTTAACACGAGTTTCTTTTAATGAAGAAGGCGCCCAAGTGCATCTTGCTATCAAAAACAGTGTTTTAGGACAAGGGTCTCAAACACGCGACCCACGGGTCTCATGTGGCCCGCGAGGGCATTTTGTGCGGCCCGCGATGCTTTTTGGGAATTTTCAAATAGGTGACATTTACATTATTTAGTTTATTCACTGGTGTTTAAAAGTGCTCGGCTAGCGAGTTAATAAGTTCCTTTTAAGTGAACGTAGAGACAGCTAGAAATGATTTGCCATAACTCGTGGTAGCTTTCGCAGGAAATAAAATGTAAAAACTGTTTCTAATATGGTTCAGGTATCGCCATTGTTGCGTCAGCATCGTAATGCGGCCCTCGGGTTACTTCACATGTCTTCATTTGGCCCTCGGAACAATTTGAGTTTGAAATCCCTGTTTGAGGATATCATACCAAAAGGCATTGCGGTGGTTTTGAGAAGCACCGTCACAGTGTTAGGGATTTCCCCGAAAAGCCTACGTATATTACCACGAACGTAGAAAAGATTTTCCGAAGGTAAGAGAAACTAAAGAACATTCAGTTTGTATGAAGGACGTATGTAACAGAGAAAATAGGATGGTTTGGCAAACATATCTCACTACAGAATTCATTAGTACTTCCCAAACTTCTCTGCACAAAGTATTTGATGTGTGGTGGACCTTCATCGTAGATATCCAATTGTACGCATATTATATGCTTGTGACTAATGCCATTCCAAGCGTTTTTTTACTATAATTTGTTGTTGAAATTTCATTACTTTTCTCTAAAACATCATTTTGTTCCCAGTGAAAGTGCCACTTACTGATTTTCTTGTTCAATTAAGAAAAATATGAAAAATAAATGATATATGACCTTCACGACACAGTTGGAAAAACCTTTTCGATGCTTCACTTGCATTTCACTTGCTTTCTATATTTTTTTGACATTGAAAAGACACTGGCCTTGCTCGCCACACATTCTGTTAGACTTCATGTAAGTTTCTTGAAGAAATGTCAGGTTCATAATATTTGAAAAAAATCTGCTACCATGTCGACAGTGTTAGAAAACGCAATGTTCACTACTGCAAGTATTCTATATCACGCACGTAAATACAAGTATGACATGTTTTGTCATTAGCACGTTTCACTAAACAACACTTCTGGTTCAACTATTGATGACACTTCTGACAGATTGTCAACTTCAAAACACAGCAATTAAATTTTTGTCGTTGAATACAGGGCTGTGGCAAAATAAAATATTGAATCCTTTAATTCTCGATAAGAGTGAAAATTCACATCCGACAACGTGCAGCAAAATATTGAAGTAGTTGAAATTGCAAGAAGTGCCTTTTGTCTCTGAGATGAAGGAGGTGACGTGTATCACTTCAGCAGGATACTCATGATTATAAAAATCTGGACGTTTCACAAGACGTGCTCTTAAAGCTTCGCCTGTGGGCTCTGGAACATCCTATTGCGCTCTATGCCCGGTCTGGATTTATATTAATAAAAAGCTACAAGCACACCTCTGTCAGTGCTGGATGTACCACATTTAACCAATCAACATGCGCTCACTGAATGATGCAACGTCTGTGGGCGTAGCTGTTGTGCACAGCTCTCAAGGTCGCAAAAAGCTACCTGCAGTGAAATGAAGTTACTACAATACTACATGAATGTTTCAAATGAATGGACTTTTGTTGGGTATGGTAGTTTATCATCGTTCTTGGCAGTCCGCTTCTTTGATTAAGCTTTTTCAAGCAGCCGATTATGTCGTACACAGAAGACCATGGAAGAAATACCAAACGTTGCTTTTCACCACAACACCCAATACCTACTTTGTAGTGTTCCTTCCGCAGCTGGCGTTTGAAACGGGGAGAGCATGTGGTCATTGCTAAGTTCGAAAGACAGTCGCAAAAGCAACGCGGTGCTCATTTCCAAACGTGCGGTCAGTAGTATAAGTGCACATTAAACGTTTCAGATCATATTAGTTGACTGTCGGTGTTTCTTCCCAGGAGATGCAAAAGCAAAGTCAGAGCAAGCCGGAGCTAGAAAGCATTGCAAATATACCGAAACTTAGGAAAAATGCAATCGAACCAATCAAGTCAAGTTTCTTTGTTAGTTGCAACATTTCAGTCATTGCTTTGAGACACTGTTTCTGCACTTATTGACACAGTTAGTGACAATTGCAAAATTCTCATGATGCGTCCTAATGCAAATAATTGTCTACTTCCTCTAACTTGCTTTCAGGCATCTCGTAAGCGTCTTTCAGTTGTCTAAGATACATGTAACGTCTGCTACATGCGATAAAATGTAAAATTTGCTACATATCTCTAAGACGTTTAAGTGGTGTCTGCATATATCACTGACATTACTGTGAAACCTGGGCAATTTTTCTATTGACGAAAACAAGCGTGTACATAAGTAACTTTTTTCATTGAAAAATTAAAGAGGCAATTTTTCAGAAATGACGGTGCTAAAACTTTTCTCAGTGCATTTATCCACAGCTGCTTCGAATAACGAACTTTCCACATCTTTCACTGGTTTGTGGTCATTGCAACATAATCTTAAGCAACACTTTTTCTGCTAATCGTTGCGCTATGAGACATGGCAATCATTATTTTTGTTTCAAAATGAAATACGAATTGTACGGACACGTATGCATTGCTTTGCACTTCAATCCCATTGTAGAACACAATTTAATGTGATGTAGCAAAAAGCAGAAGTCAATTTAATTGAAGAGTGTTTTTTCCCATCACAGTAATAGTTTGTAACCGTCTGCACATGTATTTATCCTCATCATTTCGGTATAAATGTTTGCAAATCCATGATTGCAAAAAAAATCAATTTTGTGTGAAAGCTACGAGCCCAGCAATTGCCGCGCGCTTACCCGCAAAACAGCCTCACGCGCTGCAAAGTCTGTTTGCTGCAAGCTGGCAGAGCCGTCAGTGGAAGTGAGGTCAATCAGCGAGTATTCCAGCAAATAGAAATCGGCTGCGAAATCTTGTGCAGGTTGGCCATTCGTTGGGCGAGCATGGTCACGTGCATACTTTATTTAAAACATTTTTTGGCCTGTAACCGATCTGCATCGTGTAAGTGCACAACAACACTCATCTCTACTACAACTCCGGAACTCTCTCTTTGCAGAATTACTTTGCATTGTACGTGCAATCCCTCTAACAAACCTGCCTGGTGGAGTTGTGCAACCGTAATATTAGATATGTTTTTAAAAAATAGTTTTCAAAACCTTGCTGAAACGTCCACGCTTGATTTTTGCTCCTTTTTCTACATTGCATCGACATAAATGCATGTGTTTCAAGCAATGATCAAGGTGTTGCCATGTAAAAATGCCAATATTGAGAAAACGTTGAGAAACACAAGAAATCAAGTACAATTCTTCCGTTTCATCAAATGTCTTGTTGTTTGACGTTGTTTCAACCCCTCCGTTCCAAAGCTTCGTTGTATCTAAAAGTTTTTAAGCCAGGCTGCTTTAAGCTCTGGGCCCGATCACCTTTCAAGGGCCTGATGACGTGGGTTGCCTCACAGGTAATTAATAGACGTCATGAGGTTTATCGCGCATGCAAACACATCTTTGAAAACTATAAAATGATCGAATGGGTTGCTTTGGCACCGCTTAAAATATCCAGGTGTTGGATTAATTTTTTCTCGATTGATACAATTCCTTGCATTTGCTCAGCAAATAGTTAATTTGGACATATACTTTAAGGTTAAACTAAATTTGAAGTCACCTACAACCCTAGCCTGTTTGCAAGTGACAGCGTAAATTGCTTAGCTTAAAGTGCTGAAAGAAGCAGAGGTCTTTGTGTTGCTCTGTCAAAAACGTACTCGGTCAGAGCTTCGAGCAGTGGTTTCCAACCTTTTCGCCGAAGGGGCCCAATGCAGACTTACGACTTTGTTAAACGGCCCCACTAAAGAAATTTCAGTAAAAGTAATTTGACACATTTTGATTCATAGCAGAAAGAAGCCTGTTACACAAAATAGTAAAGGTTTTATTGAAAGACTACTGAGGGCCGCACAAAGGGTGCTTGGGGACCGCATGCCACCCACAAAATAGTGGTTGAGAACCACTTGCTTAGAGCAAGTGTTGTACTCGTCCGCTTCTTCTTGATCTAAATCTTTTGTCCTGTACAACCACCAAGTTCTTTCAGGTTGTCAAAAAAGTAGCCGCAACCTAACTATAGGCTATAAATTCATGAAAGATAAGATGTAGGTCTTCAACCTCACCAAATTCAGGGCTGTCTGGGTTGGGAAAACGCGGGAGTGGTTAATCAAAACCAAAATTCAGTTTAGGAATCTGTTGCTAGAAAGTAAATGCCGGAAATCAAACAATGTCCTTATTGGCTGCTGGTTTTATATCTTCCAAGGGTGGGACATCAATATACAATTTCACTACTATGCAATTTCCTTTGCCCTCTTTCTACTGCACCAGCATTTCCTTATGTATTTGGCACATTGTTGTTATACAATTTTTCAGAGATTGGGAATTCGCAAATTGTCAAGGTATTGGCTACTATTGCAGATTGTGAACAAGGAAAGGACTTCGGTCTGTACCATATAGTAACCTCTTCAGTGGCATGTTGATGGTTTGGTCTGTAAATCAACAGCGTTCCTGAGTTACGCACATCTTGATTCAACATGTTACAAGGATTCTACTGAAACAGCACATTTCTACTTCAGATGTTTACTGTTCTCCGAACTGCACTTTGAACAGAAAGAGACATTTGTGCCAAATGTCGTAAACGACAACAGCAACGTCAAATACGGTTGCAAGTTTATTTGCCAACACTGCTCTGCTCCAATAACCTTTTCAACAAGCGGTCAAAGNCCACTGGATCAAAGCTGCTGCTCGAAGCAATTATTCAAGCAGATGACTACTCCCAATGCCATAACCAAGTCAGCTGAGGTCGAAAAGGTACAACATGCATGAGCGCAACTTGAACAAGTAAGCTGCATTTTTTGAAAACCGTCCACAACAAAACAGCAGAGATTGAAAAGTACGCTTTTAACAAAAATACCAGGTTACTTTAAATAACGTTTGAAGCAAAGGACCAATCGATAGGTTTTTGAAAGTTATCTTGAATTAACAAAATTTACTCCATTTAAAGTGATCTTCAACCGTTTTTGAACAATCGCCTTCTGCAGGAACTTTGCTTGAAAATTACCCCTTGCCTACAATTTTAGCGTTGACTGAAAATATTAGTTTGTTTTTAAAATAATTAAGTGCTACTAGAATATAAACGAGCAATCTTGTGGTCACAAAACAGAACGGACAAGCAAAGCAAATGCATTTGTGAAATAAATGTTATTCATTTTCAAGTTCCAACCAGTGCGAACCTTGCGCCTGGTGTTTATTTGCAAGCTTTTACAAAACAGGTTGCAAGTTGGTCAGTTCAAGACGTATGGCATTTCCCAGGGCTTGTTCATGTGAAGACGATTGCGGTATTTATTACGCATGTGCAGTAGCCTACTTGGTTGAAACCTTGCTCAGCAACATACGTCATGGGAAACGCCAGTAGCAAAAGCTTAACTTTTCCCCAAAGTTCTGGAAAATGCGCACTGCACTTGATCCAAACGTTTGACCATCCGTGAGAATGAAATATAGCACGAGATTCATCGCACAGTAGAGTTGAAAGTCGATGAGACGTTCCTGTTGGTAGAATCGCATTCGCTTATGTTAGTTAACTGGCAAACAGCGTTTCACCCAGTCACTTTCTTCGGAATCCAACTTTTGGCGTTATCTCCACAACAGTATGACTTTTTAGCAAGTCTCAAACAACAAGTGGCGAAAAAAATTTTTCCTTAGTTCAAACTTCTTGGTTTAGCCAAGATGGGGGATGGTTGAACTTAACTCGGCGGCCTAAATCAATCCTTATATAGCTTACTATTCTGTTATATACTGTCATAAGGCAGACGAACAACGTACAGCTATATCCACAAGCACAGGAAAAACTCGAACTGACTGAAAAACACGATAAGCACGTTTTACAACTTACGGCTGACTGTAATTAATTTTTCTAGACATTAATTGCTTCGTAAAGCGTCTTGCAACAGTCATATTTCTAGAATTTTTAGATCAGAACACACTTAGCTACACTGTTTTACTCAAGTTATGAAACAAAGATTATAAAAGACGTGACAACGGAATGTGACGTTTCTTGCCGCTCTACCAAAGGCTGTGAAGCCTTGTTTCAAGACAATTTCGCTGATGATAGCCTATACAGGTAGAAGCATTGGTGACTGTTAACAACGAAAAATAACTAGGTTAAACATAATGACAACTTGTGATTAATATTCCCGATCGCCGAGGAAGTCGATGCGATGCATCAGTGGCAGTAATGTTATGAAAGGACCATTTTCAGTATCTTCAAAGAAGCTGACGTTTTTCCTCTTTAAAAAGTGGTGTTCGACCTACTGTGTATTTTCCTATAGCTACTGTATATCAGTATTGGTCGCTTTCAACCAATACAAGTGTAATAAAACGACCGAATGCGTGCTGTACGAGAAAAGACCAAAATCTCGCGCGTGCTGATATGTACACAGGCTGGGAAATGTTTTTAGAACAGAACACACTTCCCTGCACTGCTTTGTTCAAGTTATGAAACAAAGATTCTATTTGAATAAGAGCTGATGATGCCTACTTCGTAGGCGAAATATATACTCCGTAAGATCTTAGTGTCTGATTCTTCGCTGAGAAAGGATTTCTTTCTATAGACAGGCTGGAAATGTTATTGCTTGATGTCCCTCATTTGACGCTGCTCATGCAACGGGTGGGTTAGCCAACCTAGCAAACCACTCAGTGCAGCAGTTTCTCTACTTTTTGTTATATTTCAGATGTTAGGCTCAACAAAATACCTGCAAATTCATAATCTTTGTCAGAACCGCATTGCTTGACTCCCAACCAGTAATCTTCTCCGTGGCCTTGGATAGTTAGTGCAGTGAAGCGTTACACAGGACGATGTTACTTTGATTGTTACGTCACCAGTTCGATATTATGTATTTTATAAACCTTGTTATAAACTATGGAGTCGAAAATGCATCAAAGTAGCAAATATTGTTTTTGATTTTGGAATCAATTCAACTTTTTAGCGTATGCTGACCTGCAGGAATCGCCTCTCTAGGAGTTGAAATTGCCCCCAAATCTGTTAAGTCACAAGATCGCCCCACAGCGCATACAAATGCTCCAGGGGGGAGATTTCGCCCCCGTTCAACACCACTGATTTAACATGTGAACCATGTTGATGGACTATGTTCCGATCTGCGTGCAAGTGCGGGACAAAATTAACGGGGTTGGGGAATCTGCTTACTATTACGGGCCGCATGAATTCTGTATTATCGCTGCCCGGCCGCAAAATCAAATAATTTTGTCCTAAAATTATACGTTTATCTAACTATGAGGAAGAGTGGTTTCTCTTGACTTACTATCTAAGTACCGGTGGTGTAACTGACGGGGGGAAAGTGGGCGAGCCGCCCTCCCTGGCAAGCTAAACTGGGCCCCCTTTAACTGACATTTTGGCATTTAATATTCTTTTGATATTCAGTAGGTTGGTGTTTTTTACGTTTTTTGTGGTGTTTTCATTTTTATTTAGCTGGTATAGACATCCACGACATTCGGATTCACTATCATTTCTTAACTTTTTTTAGTGTAGGCTAGTGGGCTCCCCTGGAATGGCCAGTGGGTCACCATCAGGTAAGTTTTGCACCCCTGGCTCAAACCTCTAGTTAGGCCGCGACAAAGTACGTGCTTATCATGGAGCTTCGCTTCGACGCGATTTTGTATTCTGACTTGCGTAACGAAACTTCCGGTTCGGGCCAATATCAAATGTTCACGCGGGCCGCAGGTTGCCCACCCCTGAACTGAATGATTGAACGCATTTCCGCATTTTTGTAATATGTTCAGTACAAACAAAAAACTTTGTGTGTGACGACATTTCACCTTCACAATCAACTCAGCATTGGATGATTTGTTGCATTTGTTTGTATGTGGCATGGCATGTGGACGTCCAACCGTGTGGTTTCAAGTGTGAAAGTGGTTTAACCACAAGTCTTCAAAAATTGTTTTTCGTTGACTTCTCATTAGCATACAAAAAGATGTTTTTGTAATCAATCCGTTTATTAGATCAAATATGCCATTTATTATATTGGTGTGTTTCAGAGAAAACAAACAACACTTGCCACTCAGCTTTTATCTTTACTTTAACAGACAATGTTCCAATCTCGGAGCGCGACGGTTGCACTGACGTAATGAGCTAAACAAGTTGAGAAACAAGGGTGAAGTTGTCACGAGACATAGAAAATCCAACACTTCATAAAATGGATGGATCTTTTGGACATTCAAAGGAAATGACATGCTGGTCTGTGATTCGGACTCGGCATTTGCTTCACGAGCTAACTGGGTGCACTGTGCCCAGAATGGCTGCGAAAGGTGGACGTGGAAGCAGATTAACCTGCTTTAATTTAAGAACTGCAACTTTGTAGCTGACGCCAGCAAATGTGGAGGAAGCAGTAACTTCTATGCATTACGAAGAAGGTCAAAACAGTGGATTTGGGTCTTGTGTTGGAATAAACCTTATATCAAAGAAACATTTTAAAGCATTGCTGTAAACCCTTTTGATGACATTAGGCTAGTCAGTATCAGTCAGTTGTTGATACTTATTTCCTTACTGCTATAAACCTGAGGCATCAACTCCAATTTGCATTCTAGCAAAAAGAAAAAATATCTCATTTAATGTGGATGATGATCTTGCTTGGCATGATTGTTTTTCCTCGTGTGCAATAAACGGATCCGTTTCTTATCTTGTTGTGTCACAGCTCAGATGACGTCAATGCCACCAAATGCAACCGCAGTTGTTGATTGAACATGTTGGGGGTTTTTGAGGCGAACTGCAGACGCAGCGGACAGCGATTAAAAAGTATTAGTCAGTTGACTCCGGCCAGGACGGTTTGCAAAGCGCGGCGATCGCCGATATACGCGGCACGAGCGAAGGGCATTGAGCGTGACGTAACACAGGGCTGAATTAGTCAGTTGTTGAAGTGCAACCACTTCAAATGCCGGTTTGCGGCAGAGGATTTGTGACGCCTCCCGCGCCTCGATCACGAAGAACCCCCGGAAAGTTTGCGCAAGAAGTGCAAAACGGTTTTGAGAAAATCAGTTGCCCAGAAACAGTAAAATAAAATGGATGTGGAGACTATTACAAAAAGCTATGTTTTGCTCTGCTTTCAAAACACGTATTTCGTGCAAAGCGGCAATGAGGGTTTGGAGTGCATCGTCAACTTGCACTTAAGCAAAGGTCAACTATTTCAAAGCGGGAAGTAGACCCCTCAGAACATAAAGCTGCAAAAAATTATTTTTTAAAGTCACGCAATGCAGGAATAACCTAAAAATCAAAGAAAAGAACTCCTGAACTGCAGACACACGATAGACGCAAATGTTCCGACGGTTCCGTCGCGTTTTCATGATTTGTTATTTCAGTGCAAACCATTGCGATGCATTTTCCAGGTGAGTTTTTTTTTCTGCCACAATAAAAATATTTTTTGTGAAAACCTGATTTTTAAATATTTCCACAAGTACGTTCACACATGACAATCGCTGGAACAAATTTTTGCCATTTCTTTCACTTTGGTTGAAGCTAACATTCGTTCAAAGGCGTATTTAATCGATGTGTCTCAATTATAAAGATTTTCCAGTTATCAAGGAAAAATGGGTGTCAATCATAATCTAAGATTGTCAAAGAAGTTTGCCAAATTTCAATGTGAAGTGGTTTATCCATTAAGCATGTTTTTCGTGCTCTTTTCATGCTCTAATGGATCCCGGAAAAAAAACACCTTTAACCATGTCAAGAAGACGAAAAGAACTCATGCACTGCAGTTTCTCTTCATAAAATACAGCCAGTCAGTATCCGCTGTTAAAAACATCAGGCATTCTTAGCAGTTATCAGGATTTACATCTTCAGCAGCACACAAAAATCTGTAGCTTTGCTACTTATCGCTCATTTGCAGATTGCAGCTTTTGCGTTTGCAGCAGTGTGTTGAACTGAGCAATCCTTGAATATGAACTGTTGCTTGTATTGGGCGCATTCGAAAAGATTTAAACTTAAAAACTGTTGTTGATTACATTGCATTCAATCTTGAAAAGGTAAAAGTTAATATCTGATAACTAACTAACCGGGTTAGGAAATATTCGGTAAAGGGATTTAACTATAAATCTTTTCAAAGACGATTGTATGTTGGAATAATGGAAAGGGCCTCGAAGGTCCATTCCTTTTAAATTGCGAGATGGAAGAAACGCCATTTAAAGGTTTGGTTGTTTAAGAAAAAGCTAAAAATAATCTTCAAGCAGGAACCACTTCCTGACGAAGTTACTAAATTGCTCGTTTTTTCATTGGTCGTGTTATACGCAAGTATTTAGGAGAAAATGAGTCTGTTATCGAAAAATAGTATTTTTCCCAAGAGATAAAAGGAAGAAACCATGCGTCTATTGCTCAGTGGTAAAGAGTTGAATTGTGTTGGAAGTGCAAAACAAAGTTTTTAAACTTTTTGAAGTCACGAATTGGCAAAGTTAATACAGCGAAGAGACCGTGCGTGGTGCTAAGCCAAATGAATCTCTGATTGTATTAGCTTAGTTCTCACAGACAGCGGCTTGGCAATGTTGCTTTCGATCAGCCTGCGGTCACCATCAAGTGACATCGACAGTCAGACGCATTCTGCTGAAAAAAATTTCTCATGATTGTTTTGTCAAAACTATCCTTTCACACCGGCCTTAATTGTGAGTTGAAGGCACCGCAGGCCTTGTCATATGCAGACGCTACAGTCGTGGCTCATGAGAAAACAGCAGGGCTGACTCTTTACTTCGTCGCCCATGCTACACTTTTAAAGCTACCTTGAAGCAGAAGTCAGCTTCAGATGACTTTGGTTGGCGGTGCCGAACTAAGCGGGCGCAAATAGAAAACAACAAGGTTGGAAGGTTAATGAAAAGTCGCAAGAAGCGACGTTAGCGTCTCGTGGCAAGTTCCCGTAGTTTTGCTCTGTTCCTTCTTCGTCCAGCTGTTACATACAAGCGCTTGGAACCAAATGTCGCTGTGATATAAGCCACGTAGAGTGAGAGAATGTCGCAAAAAAAGCCAAGTGGCTGAGCTGGCGAAAGGATACCGAGTGTAAGTTATGGTATTGCTCTACGGGAGATTACAAGACGCGAGGTGGTGGTGACTAGGGTTGCTGGTAAAATTAAAGCAGAACTTACGATTGAGTCTGGTGCAGAAATTTAAACTCCTTGAATTGTCTCTGATGTTCATTTAGGGTTTGGGTAGATACGGTATGAAACATTGCAACTGCTAGTCTTTGACTTGTTATATCCGCTGAAACAACCGGAAGTAAACATCGAAGCAAACTACGGTGAAGAGAAAAAACGAAACCGGTGGTTTGTTGTTGTTGAACAATTAACGAAATGTCAGCATTTAAACTTTCTCGCACGCTAACCATTCTCGTCATTGCTGGTCTGGCGGCGCGGGGCGATTGCGCCAGCGTCAACAGCTCCTCCTCAACTGGCGGTTCAAAGACGGAAATCAGTAACAACAATGATGATTTCGACGAAACCCCGAACTTCTTGAACAACATTTACGAAGCCGCAACAGCAGCGTCGGCGCGTCGCCACAAGTCGCCGGAAAGCGAGTCTCGCGTTGTGGCGATCGACGTCAATGGCACGTTCGGCGGCACAGAGCAGGCTCGGATGGCTGTGGACGAGGCGGTAGTGCCGGTAAGACCCGCATCAAGAGGCGAAAGTACAGGATGCGGCCGATTCAAAAAATGCAACCGAGGTGAAGCGGGCGACACTCGCTTGAACGAGGTGAAGAAGCTGATTCTGGAAAAATTAAACATGGAGCGTCCGCCGAACATCACCAAACCCACCCTGCCCCTGAATTCACCCCCGCTTCAACAACTCATGAAAAAATACGGCATCAACATCACCGATGACGATGTTGATGATTATGACGATAATGATTTTGGTACAATCAAAAGGAAAGACGTCATCAGTGTCGCAAAAACACGTAAGTCGAATTGCTTTTTGCGTCATAATCTGGTTTGGGACTTAGTTTTATTCTACACGGGCGAGCTGTTGTGCACATTTGGCCGTATTTGATGCGAATGCAGCAACGTGGTGAAACGGAAGCGCATAGTTGAAGTAACCAGCCGTGTACCGGCGCTCAACACTTCCAGCGCAACATGCCTGCGGCTGATCGCAGGTAGAAAATTGACAAACGAATTAAGCCGTAGGCGGCCACAATGATATACGAAGAATGGGCTGCAATTTCCTTGTGCTTGGAAGCCATGCTCTTTTTAAGGCAATATTTTAGCAATTTTGCAGCAATTAAGGACTTAAAAATTGGAAAAAATGAACAAAACCCGCGCAAGATGAAGATAGACTTGAGAAGGTTCGGTTGTCGATTGTTTCGCGTATCATTTAATTGATGGCCAAGCTGACAAACGTCCAAGCGCAGCAAAGTTTTGCGCAGAAGAACTGCACAAACGCAAGTTCAGCATTTACTTGCTGACAAGAACACTTGCTAGTTTAGATGTCAGCAGTGCGCACAAGTTGTTGTTGCACGCCAGAAACCTTAACGCATCGAAATGCATTCGTTTTCACATTTTTGCCACGCCATGCAGGGCAAGTGTCATCAACAAGCTGAGGATAATCTACTGCTGTGGATTTCAAGCGAGGAGCGCAGAAAGTCAACTTTAACCTTTGCGCAAATCACGATTTTTCTACGCGTTACAACAGCCAGTGAATTGTTGCTTCGAAAACTTCCGACTTCGCTCGTGATCGTGGTTAACAATCTTTCAGCGTTCACCGTGCAGCCTCGCAATTCTGTGCTCAACGATTTCGCGCACGCCGATTCATGAATTCCCAGAAATTCGACAGCATGTTTACTGGGTGTGCTGAGACTGTCGCATCAAAGCTGTCGTTTGGGTTTTATCAATTCATCATTCTCTAGTCTAGAGAATCTATTTCACGCACGAAACTCAATTTCACCTTCAAAAGCCCAGCTCAACAAGATAAAGCATACCCAGTGACGTCTTTCGGCCTGTAGTCAACTTGCATCTCACAAAATTAGCCACGAGTGGGTGTGTGTGACATTGACCCAAGAAACGTGATAAACCAAACATCTGTTACACTATAGAGGTCTTATGGGTGATCATGGATAGTAACAATTAAGCAAACGCACTGCTGAGCTCATCGAGAACAATTTGAGTGTAAGAGCTATGGAGTATGGCCAGGTCAAATATGACCACAGTTTGTTGCAGAACAATGGATAAGTTTGCTTAACACCTGCGACGGTCGTTTACGTTTATGCCCAGCCCAGAAAGACCCTATGGTTATAAAAGCAAAATACTTTGTTTCGGCGTTTTGATTAACGTGGTCTCTTCCCAATAGTTTACGTATCGCCGAATGGCAGCTGCTTCTACCAGGTCGTAGCTGAGCTGACAAGCCCGGTAGAAATGCAAATTTTCTGTTTGCTGGTTGCGGGTATTACTCAAATATTTGGATATATGTGCAGTAATCCAGAAATTGTTTTGCGTCCTTGGTCAAAACAAGCAAGTCGTCGGCCGCCCTTGTCGTGTGGGAACATTGTTTGAGATTATCCGCGGCCTGAAACAACTTACCATCAGTTAGTAAATCCATTCTTGCTGAATAATCCAAGGTGATCATCACTTTGTTTATGTCGGCTCGCAAATTTTCTTATGTGTTTTCGAAAAAAATGTACTGTAGCACATTTCACAAGTTGGCTGAGATGGTTGGAATCCAGAAGTCGGACACGGAAGTTTTTTTGGGTAAAAATAAAAATGCTAAATGGCAATAAATAAGTTAAAACAAATCGAAATTCGAATGATGACCCCATGGACACCTCATTAAAAAATCATAAAAAGCGACTTTGACTCAGGAAATAGGAGAGCTAGAAACTAGCAAACAATGGTGTATCCCGTTCAGTGCTCCAATAATGCTATTCATCAAGACAACATTTTTGATCGAGAACGATCAACCATTTTCATTATTAGTGTGGTATATCTTCATTAACGATTGCAGAGAAATTGTTGCAGGAAACACTGAAAAACTAATTTGCCAAGAAAAAAAATTTTGCAGCTAATTTAGCAGTGTGTTTATTTTCAGAGTTATCTTTTCACTTTTCAAGGCAGACTTAGCAAGAACGAAGATGACATGAATGCTTAGCTTTGCTCCAATCCATGTCTTCTGTGGCGCAGTACTGCATGCCACTACAACTGCCTTTTGCAAACCTGTTATAGAAATAGAGCAATGTGCATTTTGTAAACGGGCGTCTAGTGCTTCGTTTAATGAGGGTATTATCGTAGCAATAAAATATTGTTTTGGTTTGCGAAACCTGGAAGTTGATAAGAGAATATTTCGTACGTGTGCACAACTTGCTAATGTTTTCTATGTAAAGCAGATGCTACCTTAGGAACGTCACTCCCACGCCATCTTATAAATGAAAGTTCTGTAACGTTTTTTCAATTTTCTGCTCTGATGTCCAACATTCGTGTGAAGCAAGTATTCGAGCAATCAATTTTTCCTCTAAGGTGCGCAAATACTCAGGAACACCAGAACTGTTGCGCAGTGAAATCTCATTCTCGCGCACTTGCAACATTACAAATTAAATATCGTATATATAATATTTAGCCATTTCAACGCTTGAAACGCTTCACTGGTTGTGCGTCTGCATTGTTGCCCAATTGCATGCGCACTAAAACAAACATTTGCTCAGTGTACAATTGTCATAGAGGGAACACTGCTGGCAGTGGATGCGAGATTGGAAAACTGTAACTGCGGACGAGCGCACATGTCTTTGAAACTTTCGTTGTATTTTTGTTACTGTTTTAAATCGAGAAATTTTACAGTAGAAAAATTAAATATATTTTGCTCAACTGGGAAAGACACTTAGAAGCATGCGCAGCCATTGCGTCATGTACATTTATGTAATAAGCGTTCAGCGTGATTACTGTTTATGATGAAAGTAACAATTTCTGATTAAGCTTTGCTGCAAACAATCAAATAACTTTTTTCCTTGTATTGATCTCATAAAAATGTGGTGTATGCACAAGCAACACAAGATCGAAAGCTTGTTACGTAGGAAGTAGAAACTTTTGTCTATATATTGGAGCAGCAGGAAGGTCATAGGAAACATCTGAAAGTCATAGGAAACATGATATTCTTGCAATCCTGCGCAGGCACATAGCTGAGTTGCACATCAGTTGACCGCGGGGCGGTTTCGCTGCAAGATTTGCAAGATTTGATTAATCTCCGGATCATATAAGTCTTGTTGATAGACGTATATCAGCTTCAGAAATTATACCTTTTTGCTCCGATCAGTTTGGTTTGTGCTGAAATTGTAAGATAAAAGCGACACTTCCAGGAGAAGTCGGCTTTTTATTCTTTAATGTCAAATCTCCACATTCTTCAAAGGCACTTATTCATTTAAGAGGCTATTTTTGGTGCACTTGTAATACGAAGTAATCGAGCAGCACGAGGATTTCAAGGCAGAATGTGTTCGAGCAATACTTCAACAGTGAGGTCAGTGTTGCACATTCTCGGGCTTTTATCCAATCAACATCCGGTGTCCCGGGTGGATGATCGCGCTTTCAACTTGTCGCCATTGGTTGGCTGAGCTTCTTCACTGGAGGTCGCTCTTCAGGCAATTCCCGAGAATTTGTGATCATGCATTTTTTTCAAATCGTCAGTTGTTTTAGCAAAGCTTTGATAAAACTTTTCATGCATGTCACGTAATTTGATACTGAACAAATCCGCAGCTGCGAGCAATGCAGCAGTGACTCCTTTTTTGAAATTGAAAGTAGTAACAGGTTTACAGGATGCGTGCAAAATTTTGTGTTAATACCCCGGAGCAACATGATTGAAATAAGACGGTGTGGTCTTAACGAAGAAGAGAATTAGGTTACTTTCAACATGAACCTGTTTAGTAAAAAACTTAATTTTATGATTTCAGAGCAGGAGACCAAACGAATTTCAAGTGACTTCACAAATCACCACTTAAACCTGCGAAACAATTTAAGAAACAATCGCTTGCACTTAAGTAAAAATCAACGTCACTACTGTTACGTCACTATGCAGGGCCGGCTCTAGCAAATGGCAGATGCGGGGCCCAATGCAAGACCTAGGCGCGGGGCCCCTCTGAGCAGTGGTGTTATGACGTCATCGTGATTAGTCAACCGTGTTAAAATCGTGGTAGAGCGCTGATATGCAGTACAGCACTAACACGATAATTGAGCACGTTTGCTAACGTTCGAGCGGAAATTTGCTAGTTCTGACGAGAGCGTTCTTTGTTAACAATGAAATTTATATGGCGTTTCAACTGAATTCTCAAGCGCAAGGTGTATCTGGCAAAAATGAACAATCTACCCAAACACCATG
>JGI24021J15306_10001321_pt1 | contig 23855 bp, 13 predicted proteins | sample Ectturendosymbi1_FD_15306 | JGI IMG/M metagenome (IMG submission 15306) | reverse complement strand
AGCGGAAGTGCTGAATAGCCTTATAATGAATATCACGGCCAAAGCAAATGATACAAATGACATATTGCAAACGTTTCGATAACTCCTGTTATCATCATCAGTGCAGAGCAATAGAGGATTGGACTTAGATTTTACAATTTCCTCTTAACCGGATTTGGATTGAATTTGATAATTCTGTTTTATTCTTCTTCCCAGCATTCGGTGCAGTTTCGGGACTGCAGATTACTGTAATTAATCTGTGAGTTTGGTTTAATGGAGTTTCTCACGTCCGTCGAGTTTCTGCATCGCGTTTGTTTACAAACTTGGTTTATTCCGTAAGACTTATGAGTGCTTCTTCCCAGCGTGGTCCTCTTAGCGTTTTGTCTTGTTCTTCGCTGCGATTTCGTGTTTTACGCAACTTTGCGATCATTTCTTTCGCGAAACCTCAATCGGTCACCTGTGAAATGCTTACAAGCTTTTTTCGACCGCAAATTGTTGCACCTCAACTTGCTGACATCGCTTTTGTTTTCTATGTTTGATTTGCTAAAAACCGACTTTCTCCTTTCAAATGATTGAAACTTCAGTGAGCAAAAGTTGTCGCACTAATTAAAATCCTGACAGCTTCAATGATCTCATTTTATATCGATTTGAACAAAAAATCGTGAAAATGGTTTTGAAAATGAAGGAAACCTCACGCAAAGAATTTTAGCCCGCACATTTCACAAAAATGGGTTCTTTTCCCAAATACAAGAGATGCCTAAAGCAGCTGGCTGTAATTTATTAAAACTTGTCACGGATTTTCTCACCTTGCATTTCCGTCCAACATCAAGACTAGACGAGGCTGCGGCTCTGGAAGGTTCCGGTTCACCTTCCGCGATGCTACCCGGGTATTTTCCGAGAAACTGCTCGAGCTGAAACAGACGTTAACAGCAAATTGAACAGCCTGGGCCAAAACAGTAGTTCCTCGATAATGATCAGCGACAAACATGGGCGTCGGAAGGGAGTACAGGAGTCCAAGGACTGCCCTGGATTATGAAATTTAACATTTTGCTGTAAACTAGTTAGTAGAAAATTTTTTTTTCTTAGTTTCGAATTGGTAAAGTTAAATTTCGCCATTGTTAACTCCCCCCCTGGAAAAATGTTTTGGCAACCACCTAGGAAAATCCATTATAGCCCCCCTCGAAAAAATCCTTCCGACGGCCATGCCGACAGAGACTTTTATTTGTTTTGAATTTTCAGTTTCCAGGAAGGCACGTAAAAACAGAAAAGTACAGAAATTGGCTGCGGATACCTCACGTATACGTATGGCTAAACTACTTTTCACTGCCATGCTCCTGATTTTAGAGTAAGGGAGGGATGCATTTATCTGTAAATGGCATCAATCCACCTAAAAAAGTCACTAACCTTGCTATACACTTTCAAATACTAATGGTTTGACCGTATATTTTACAAAAAAGGGTTCTCAAGCATAGTGATCGAACTAATAGGTTGCTATAAGTAAGCCGTACTAAAATTAATGTTTTGTGCTTACTTTTCGTATCTCCACCCTCTAACATCCTTGAACGAGATATGATAAAAAAGCCACCTCTAAGAAATTAAATGCCAATTCGACTATACACATTTCATTTGTCACACAGAAACTGCAACCAATCAATCAACCGTTACTTGCAGTGGTGTAGGAGGCGGGGATGCAGGGGGTGAAAGCGCATCCCCAAAAGTTTTGATTTGTTGAAAATCCCTAAAAATTTGGGCAAAATCTGTGAAAATTTTGGCAAAATCCCTGAAAATCCGAACAAAATCCCTGAAAATCTAGGCAAAATTCCTGAAAATCTGGGAAAAAATGGCGCCCAACATTGTTTGACTTCGAAAAATGGCGCCCAAGGTTTGCAGAAAAACAAGTGAAGACCATTTGTTTGGAGGTCACACCACAAAAACGGTCAGAAAAGTTGCACGACAACTTTCTGGGCGAGTTTGGGAAAATTTGGGCAAAAATCCTTTGCGCACCCAATAATTTGCTTGCTCCTACACATGTGGTTACTTGAAGTGGTATTACAGAAGTTGCCATTTCACTGCACTTTACCGCGGTTGGATTAGAAGATTGCGGCACCACTTTTCCACGTCCACCTCTTTCATCATCTCTGATGCTCTTGGCTACGTTTGTTGCTTGCAAGCGTTCAAACCGATTGCTCTTCGACCCGTTCCACACGTAGATTTCCTAAAACGAAAGAACACTGAAATTGTGGCAGCGGGTAAGGATAAGCAATGCTCCGTATTTGTCAATAGGTGTTGATTTTAATAAGCTGGAAGCGAATATGAGCACGGAAGCCACCGCAAAGGAGTGTTTCTGCTCAAAACCTTAAAAAGATGAAGATAATTGAGACAATAAAGATCGTTGCGTAGCAGTTCATTTGAGTACACGTTTTACGGTGAAAAGGTGAAAGGGCCTGTTGGCCCGACTTCACATGATCAAATTTTGCTCTCTTTGAAAAAAGTTTGGACGCCCCTGACTTAAACATAACGGGAAACGTCTCAAGCAGCGTGAAACCGCAGTCGCTTCCGCAGAAACATGATCCAGGTGTTGGTGGACGATGTACAATACAATCTGAAAGCAAAGCCGCGGGCCATGTGGAATGTGTCCGAGGGCCGCACATCGGAGACCTTACCCTGTCTCATGCGAACTGAGCAAATTTTCAACGAGCTTTTAGAAATTCATTGCATGTTTTTACTAACACTAAGTAGGTTAAAAGAGAAGCCAGAATCCCATCTTTTAAAAAGTGGTAATATATTGGAAGTGTTGTGATTCTTTCTTTGCACTGGTATTACGGTGAAGATCACATGATATATAAGAAAACTATAGTCAGTTAATGAAACATTTCATAATGTGTTAACGATTTTACTTTAATAAGGCACCATTTTTGCCACTCTGAAATTGATGGAAAAGGCATTGACAAGCCAACGAAAGCGACTCAGTTCGAATTCGATTATATTTTCTCCATTTGGGTGTTTTGAAACGTTGTTTCACCATTGCTTTGAAAAAATTGAAGTGGTTGGCGGTGTTTTTAAACTGCCCCTCTCTGTGCGTGGAAGACACAGGAACTGCGAAAATGCTAAAAGAAAAATCTCGAGATTTGCAAAAAGTCTTGATACGCAACGTCAGCGGCATCTACTGGAAGAATAAAATATACATTAAAGCGTAACTAGAGATCGCATCAACTCCAAGTATTACATGTGGGGGCGCAAAGGGAAAAATGCACGACCGCCCCAATGTCGAAACGTTCAAATTTTCAAATTTTGAAAAACGTATTTCAATTTCTAAAAAATTTTTGATCAATTTCAGGTTTCGTCTCAAAAATATTTTGCCACAACAGAAATTGTTGTTCGATGCAGTCCTGGGGCCACCTTCAATCATGCTTCAACACCACCGCCTCCGGAAGGACTATGCAGAATGACACAAGACTGTCTGAGAAACTTCACTTGTAATGTGCATTAGCATGGAAATCAGACACTTTGCATTGGATACTTTTCCGCATTTTGTTTACGGAAATAACCAGCGTACCAAGGGTTGTCTCGTCGAAACTGGTGACCGTCTAACTCTAAAAGCTTCGAGGTGAAAACCTTTGAGACTTGACACTTTGCAGACAAGCAGCTGCTGAAAGGAACATCGCTTTAAAGGCTAAACGCCGCTATAAATATTGGTAAAAAAACGTTCATGGATGAATAAACGCTGCAAACGAGTGAGACCCTCAGGCTCAATCTTTCGTGGGCACTGCCGCCGCTGGTCTTTCTTGATGACTTGGTCTTGCTAGCGCCAAGAGGAGAATTCATGAAATGGTCTGGTAAACCTCATAATGTAAGCGTGAACAAAAGACCAATATAGTCTTGGTGATCGGAGACCTGTTTTTGTGGGTAATGCAATTTATGAATTGTTTGTAGCTCTTGTTGTTCTAAAGCCACTTGCCAATTATTATTTGGCGCGTGGTGCGCTTACCGACACATGTCAGAAAAGCGCAGTTGTACTTCACCACAAAACTGTTAAATGTTTTACAGCGCTGCGTACTGGCATCTTTACAACTGGGCTGGAAATGTAAGGTTTAAATTTACCATTTATTATTTTTATTATTATAAATGAAAAAAAATTAAGAAAAGAAATTACAATCGCAGAAGAAACATGTTGCCAAACAATCCTATTAACTACCAGATTCACCAAAGTGACCGATCAAAACTTAACTTACCGTGCCCATGTCAACAATAAAGCAATCAGAGTTGTTAATGGAAGACCAGCTCATCGGCACAACATCGGCTCTCACTTGTCTCCGACCGCGTACCCACATCAGTCGCTTGATGGCGCTAAAGTCATTCGGTACAGCATGAGTGAAGCCCGATGCATGACCACCTTCCTGAGCAAGCCAAATATCACTCGTGAACGAAAAGCAATATTCAGTTTCAGGGTTGCCAGATTGGCCATTTTTGACTGCGCTGGCCATGAAAAAACGCATTTGGCCATTTTGCAAAATTTGGCCATTTTTTCGGTTTGTCACTGTAAACTTAAGTTTCCATTAAATATTTTGTCTTTTTGTATTTTTTGGACGGTCTTCATCTCACTCATTGTTACAGTAACACCGTGGCACTTCAACCTTTTATTGCTTTGAAGTGTGTAGTAATGATTTAACCCTTGCAGTCAGTAGATTTTGTACAGATGTTTCAGTCAGTGATAATCTTTTGGTTACCATTGGTATCTGCTGCGCTTGTACTGTATCTGAAGACTGCCGCACTCGGTTGTGTGACTGATATAATCATAATGTTATACTGTAGTAGACGTAGGCTATTTTGCATTTTTCGTAAGATTTTACTTTTAGAAGTTTCTCATCACTTTTTACAGTAACACTGACTCCGCAGCAACTTCAACCTTCTGATGTTCGAAGTGTGTAGTAATTATTTATTAGCCCTTGCAATCTTGTAGATTTTGTGCAAGTGTTTCAGTCGGACCTGTCATGAGTGAATGTTTGTTCTCAAGTGTTCCTGCCCTCTCATTCATATGTGAACTTAATGATGGTTTTGAGCATGTGATTAACTCATTGTGATCATCAACTTAACGCAGTTCATGACTTTAATCTATTGTTCATAATTTGGAGCACAAGATCAGAGAATTCTGGCCTTGTCGTTGAAATGGAAAGTTAATTTCAAATTGTTTTACTCAGAAATGGGTCAGAATTGAAGCATGTAATGATGTATCTACAGTAGTAGTGTTTAAAATATGGTTCTAAGTTTTATTGAGATAAATAAAGACAAATTGTCGCAGGTAATTTTAAGCTTACGGCAGAAATTGCTGTTTTAGGGTAAAAACTTGCTTCTTTGGCAAAACCACAACCACATTTTTTGGCAAAAAATATACTGTCTTCCGAAGAATTTGAGACACCTATGAATATTGAAATTACCATAGTTAAAAATGTTCTGATCTTGGCCATAACTTTTTTTAAAAACAGCCATTTTGGCCATTTTTATCAGGATTTTGGCCATAAGCTACGAAAAAAAATCTGGCAACCCTGTTCAGCTTCTACCTTCCGAAACTGCAGTACCCCACACAACAGCGATTCTCCCCTAAGAATACGTAACATTACCTGCTAAAAACTAAAGCTCTGCTGAGATTCATTTAGCTCAGTTTCGTTTATACTCGTTTTCTGTAGTCCTTTCGGAGTTTCAGCATCAAGACACCACAAGGGCGACACAGCCGAATCTGATCGCAAAATTTCTTGCTAGGAATCGATTTCTCGTTAGTGACGCATCTTCAGTCCAGCATCACGAGCGTGAACTGTTCCTTTGCTCCCACCAACTAACGCCGAGCACGAGGCTGATCGTGGTCAAACCGAAAGTACCCTTTTTCCAAATTCGTGAGAGTCAAATTGCAAGCCATAAATTGTGGATCTTACCAGAGTGCTTGCCGACATATTTTCATCCTAACACCGTGAATAATTAAATTTGAAAGTAATCAAAAGCCACAGATGTATAAAAAACAATCTCCCTAACCAGACGAACGAGATCGTGTGCGTGCGTGACGACTGTGCGCGCCATCTTGATTGGAAACGTGCTATTGCTATAAAAAGCGGGTTCGAACGGCTAATTGACTAATGCGATTATATCACGTTTGCCAACCTCTCTCGAGTCGCAAGACGTCTTTTATTGCTGTATGTCGGCGCAGAAGGCTGCGACATTTGATGCTTGTCTTAACCCTTTCAAGGACGCTAAAATTGGTTAATACCAACATGAAAGTTTTGCCGCTTTCACTTAAACGACTGCTGTCACTAGCCTAAAACACTTGCGATTTAAATCTTACGGGCAGGAGATTTTCCATAATTGTTTGAAGGAATACCTTGTGAATAAACACGACGTGGAATTGCGCAGGCTGAAATGAAACATATTCGAGCTTTTTGCGCGAACCGACAAAGACTATGCGGTAGTCCGATACAGTGATGTTTCAAATCGCGGCTTCACAAAGTCGATTTCGATTTTCAGGAACAAGCAAACACTTCGCAAACTTTTTTCAAATATATTGCAGCTTGCACCGGCTTTCGTACTCAAATGCAAGAACAGCAACGTTTGGTACGTAGTCTGCTGGCGCTATAATGATTGGAAAAACGTGAAGCGTTTAACTGACGGCATAGGGTAGGTGATTCTCATGAGCGTGAGATGACTTGTGTGTTATGACCTTTTAGAGTCAAGCGCCGGAAGTGGGGTATTTTTTAAAGGCCAACTTACCAAATACTTTATCGCAGGTTTGAAGTACCCCATGAAGAGAGTAGATTCATATCCTTGTGTTTCACGATGTTGAACGGGAAGTCCTTTATATTTATCGTCCAGCATCGTCGCCTGTATAGCACAAGCTCCATACTCATCTTGAGAGCTGTCTTTGCCTGTATTCAGGTCAATAATATTGGTTACACTGTTTAGACATGCATATGCGAGCAATACGCCACAGGAGTCCGCGTTACTTACGCAATGACAGTTATGGTTACTTCTTACAGCGATGTTCATCGATATTACTCCTGACGACCTTGGTTTGTAAGATCAAATTAAAAATAGATTTGCTCAATTGAGTTGAAAGTAAATAGGACACTCAAAGTTGCAAATCGTGAACAACTTCCTATTTTGATATATTTGGTGGACATTTTTCATTTACACACAGTGTTACACATTTTATGCCAGAAAGCGCCAAGCCTTAAAAAATTAAACACTATTGTAGAAGCTTGTGTTCACAGTGCAGCGTCAGTAGCGAAACTGTGGCGCTTCTTGCGCTATTTTGTCACTTGTTGTAAGGATATGTACGAAATAATTATCAAAACATAAAAACCGCCAATTATCAGCTTAAAATATTGACTTTGGGTACAACATTCCACAAACAAAGGTGGAACATGTAGAAGAGATGAGAAAGTTAATGATGTTTTTAGTTATGTTTGAAACTGATGAAAGCCGTTATGTTCAAAGCGGACAAGAGAAACCCGGCATTTGTTGACCAAATGGAACCTACGCTCAAAGTACATGTTTTTGTGTTACGAATACGCTTTCCACACATGTTGTCAGCTCTTTCTACCAACAATTTGTCCATATAAGAAAGTTTCAAACTCGCCACCATGCCACATAGCGAATATTCATGACAAGTCATTCCAATTTACAGCAAAAGGCTGCATTCAGTCAGTACAGCTTCACAATTAAATCGTACGGAAAAAGTGTGAATCCCTGGCATTTGCAATTTGAAATAAAACATACAGTAATGCTCAAAACTTACAAGACACGTATCACTTTTCCTTTGAAAACTATGTTTTCGTGTTTGAGGGTGACCCAACTAAAGGTTCAACAGAGTGACAACAAACTGCAATGCACAGGGTCCCAATCAAATAAGTCTGAGACAAAACAAGACAACAAACTGGGAGTGCGTTAAAACATTGAAAACCCATGAACAGGACCCGCGAATGAACATCTCGGTTTTAGTGAGTCACTGTTATATCAGTCCCAAGGTCAGGCCCGTCGCCAGGATTTCGCAACAGGGGGGGCCAAAGACCAAATGTGGGGCCACATTTTTAAATGCAATATTGGATGTATGCAGCAACCGGGAGGCCAAACATGAAATGAGGGGACCGGGCACCACTGCCCCCCCGCTGGCGACGACCCTGCCCAAGGTCATGGCAAAGTTTTACATTAATGCAAGCAACGCCACTGTTGAGAATGGTTAGGCAGCAAATGGTGAGTACCATCGTTGACACAAGGCTGCATGCTCCCGGCACATAACATGTGATATCGTTTCTTTTACAACCACATACTGTATGTTTACCTCTAGTGGGTTGTTGCTCCCGACAAATAGCAGCTGTCCTGCGACAGCATCACAACGTTGGGCGTGGTACGAATCGATACAGCACATATATGACGTCAACGATTTGATTGTATTTCTAGCCAATTTTCATAAGACAGTACACTGTACTACAGACTGACCTCCTTCTAGGGTGATTTGCACGATATATAGCAGGAAATTAAGGAAATTTAGAATACAAGTAAAGTTTTTAATTTCAATGTTTCTCCCTACAAAGCGGTGCGCAACAACACTATTGTATAAATTCGTTCAATCGTTTTGGCACTCCCTGGGTAAATTCACTTACTGGAATTTCAAGTCATCAAACAACAGCACATAAAACTGAGGATATACAATGACCGTTTGTTAAATACGTACAACTTTAAAAGTTCTTACAGAATTGTTTTTAGGTGGATTACAGAGATAGGGAGCAGAGCCTCGGTTCGTGCTTCTCAACCAAAAATACAAAAGGGGAAAACACGCGAAATCAACATAATTTTGTGCGTGTGAGGGTTTTGGTCGGCTTACAAATACAAAGGCCTGAATATGCTATGACAGGAAGGTTGTTGTTTACCGATTCAAAATAGTAGCCGAATCCGTGTCGGTCTACTCTGCAACATGCCTCCTAACGGGTTTAGCAATGCGTGAAACCATCTTGTTGGTTTGAATCACGTGGTCCTTCCCACTGGGTTGAAAGGCCTCGCTGATTTTGCTTTGAAATTCGTGTAAGTTGAGGTCATGTCAGCTTTATGAAACGACTTCGCTACTAGAAATTAAGATCTTACGGGTCGATTAAACATTCCTTGATTATACAAAGTTAATCTTGGCAAGCATTCTTACAAGTACCAGCAAACATGCTGTAGATAAAACATTCGCGATGGAGACGAAACACACATGTAGTTTGTTGTGTACCCAAGAGAGACACGCAAACATACCAAACATTAATTTGTTAGAACTGCGACAGAACTCACTGGATATCAAAGTGAAATGAAAGATTTTGTTTGAGTAGAAACCGAACAGCTTTGAGTAGCTTCTAGCACAAGACCTACTTGCCTCGACGTGAAACCGTCCACAAATTTAGACACGAATGAGTTATTCCTATGAGAAGGTAGTTGAAACAAAATGTTTGCGTCTTATAAGTTTCAACAAGTTCGCCAAAATTTTATCATGTCTGGATGAAGTATTAACCTGTATGAATATGAATTGAGAACGAAGCGCCTGCTCTTTAACGTCCCTTTAAAATTTTGCGCAACCGAAAACAAAGGAGTGCACTGGTTTATTCTACGAAGTTACAGGTTCAGAACTGAATTTACCGTCCAGGAAGTGATGGGTTGGCTTCACAAATGTTCTTCAATACTAGTTGAAAAAATATCCATCATGTTATTGGCAGTGTTTTTTCAAGTCATGGTTGAAAGTCAATTTCAAGATGAAACAAAACTTTCTGTATTTTTGAAACATTCAATCTTTTCGCAGCACCTTATTATAAAAAGAAACTTACTTTTCCAGAAACCAGCTCCAAACATTTGGTTAAGTAATTTACAAAGGTTAAGAATCGTCATATTTCTGGTCATTAAATTCTGGGTCATTAGATAAATCATGCATATTTCAAGCGAGAGACTTTAAAAATTACAGTAACAGCAACGCATTTCAGCAGGGTTTTTTCAAGGCGTTTTAGGGACCCGATTCGGGTCCCTAGAATTTCAAATCGGGTCCCTAGAATCAGAGAAAATTATCATCGCGTCTCCACAGTCAGAGAAAATCGGGTCTCTAGGATCAGAGAAATCGGTTCCCTACAGATTCATACCGGGTACCTAACATTTTCCTTAAAAAAATGCATTTCAGGCATCAAAAGGCAAAGAATAACAAGGGAATTACATTTTATAAAGGTTCAGACCTTATCTATCTTCGCCATTGCTGCCTCGAAAACAAGGTCTTGTTTTCCTGGTACAAACTAAAAGATATTTTGTTTTAGCTGGATTCACAAGGGCTTTTTCAAAAACACTGTACAAACAACTGAAACACGCTGTCTGTCTGGCTTGTATTTTATGCTTTTTTACGTGAACGCCGCACGCGTTGCAAGATATTGCCTTGAAGCTGCTGACAGGGCAAACGCTTCTAGCCGGTCGTAAATGGTGCTGTAATTTGATAATAGCAGGGTTCTGCTGAAACGACGCACCAAGATTGACATTTCCACGCCACATCGCGTCCAATACAACTGAAATGTATGTACTATATCAGCAGCAGCTGCTAACTATCCGGTAGAACTGAAGCGATGGGGCAGAAGTCAGGAGGAAGACAATATAACCTTTACCTGGTTCACTATCAGCAGGAGCTAGTTTGCATTAGAAAATCTAACGTAAGCTACTGATAAAAAGCGGACAATGTTGGACTACGATTGAATGTTCAACAAAGATATTGCGTAAGATTAATATATTTGTATTAACTTTTTGATGCGCTTTAAAGGATTTTTCTTTTGCACCATTGATGCAAACAAAAGCGGTTTTACTTCTTGCAAGCTTTAGGCCAAACTCATCAGAGGGTCCACAAATGTATAAAGATGTGGCATTGTTCAGTTTTTTGCCACTCTTGCGTGACAAGTCTATCTGCAGCCTTATGCCTCTGGGTAAGTCTGTATGCGAAAGCTTTCGGATCAAATGCTATAGTTGATGCTGTAACAAGCAACAAACTCGTCAACATTGTTGATACGTAGCAACGCATGATTCGTTTGTTTCCGGCGATCATACATTAAATCCCACACTACGTGCAGCAGGAAACAGCCTCTAGGAAATGAATCGTTTCAAGACCTGTTATTGAAAAGAGTGTCTTGCGCTTGAGCTTTCAGCTCTCCAAGTTTTGCAATTAAAATCATATAAAACAGACATGACGCAGCGCGTGTAGTGTTTTTGGCAGAAAAATGAGTCCTCCACTTCAAAGCGGTTTAATTTGAATGTGAAAACGATGAATGTTTCAATACTTTTCAGGCGTATTTATTTTTTTCCATGAAAGTCTAGCTGTGTACACCACACTTTTCAAACTATATTAAGTAGCGACAATCTCTCGACCAAAACTAGAAATTTGCGGGGACATGGTCTCTCCCTGGCTACGCCTATGCCACAGTCAAATTTTTCTCCAAGTAAATCGATTTACAAACTCACTGTACCAACGCAAAATATGCTGTTATCATAATTAGCCACAGTAGAACAGTTTCTATTCTGATTATTCGCCGGAAACAAGTTTTCTCTCGGAACTGTTTTACAAGCCTTATGAGTTAGAGCAGGGGTCTCCAAACTATGGTCCGCGGGTCAACACCGGCCCGCGAAACTATTACATCTGGCCCGCGAAGTTCTTTTATCAACAATGAAAAAATATATAGGAAACGTTTTCTGGTTTGGTAGAATGTACCATGCCCAAAAAACAATCACATTACGTCACACGTCAGGCCCTCGAACTCCGAAACTAAAGAGAGTAGCAAAAAAAGTATTTTTCCAAACCGTTGTATTTCGAAATTATATCAACGCCTCACCTTTTTCAACCCGATTTTCTAGTTTTAATTCCGCAACTGGTCCTACACTGTCTGCCTGAGTTTTTTCTTCTGAATTAAATAACACATTTTACTGGCGTGAAAATTCACAAACACTACTTTTATTCGCTAGATTTCGCATTTCAACTAAACTCCGAAGATTGTCTGCGGCGCTGCAACCGAATATTTCCAAGACCTGGCACCGCAGCCTGAGAACGCATCGCAAGCTGCGCGAAACGCCATATCAAGATTAATAGCGCTAAGTAATGCAGAAAACTTAACGTCAGAGAAATTGCAAAGAGTTCCCAGATTTTTCAGATCAAACCTAAGCTGTATACCCAGTCAAGGAATGTGTGCAGTTCGTGTGGATCTGTACATCTGGCGAGGCACTTGATGTTATTCACAGCTGGACTCCACACTTGCCGTTGAATATGAAAGTATCCAACACGTATGAGTTAAAACGCGTCTTGTACACAAACACGTTACACCTTGAGTTAGGTTTCATTAGTTCACTCGTTGTTTCGTTCAGTGGAAGACGTTTTTCCGTGAAAACCGAAAACAGGTAAACGTAGGCTATATTTAATATAATCGACCCCTAAGCCACCATCGCACTCCTTTAAAATGATGTCTCCTTCGAGCACATACGTCCCTTTTGCTGATTTTTCACCCTTTATCGCCCTGTAGCTGTAAACGTGAAAACCTATTTGACTTTCTTCCTCCGACTTCAGATTCTCCGAAAAACGCAAGTACCGGTATGAACTCGCCGCTGGTCACATGAGAGCTGCGGAGAACAATCCGTCGGGAATGAAAACTGCTGCGCTCTCGTGGGAGTCGCCTTCTGTGGCTAGAACGTTTGAAGAGCGGAGCACGGCGACAGCAGTTGGTGGAAAGGACCGTAACTTATCCAAGACCATAACCAGGGGTGGCGCAGGGGGGCGAACCCCCTTGCAAAATTTTTCTTCGCCACCCTGGATAAATGTGTTGGAATTAATTTAAAACTGTTGGACATAGTTATAAAAATTTGGGACCCTCTCAGAAAACTTTTTGCACCCCTGGTGTCCCAAGCTGGTTACGGGCCTGAACTTATCGCCGATAAAGGCATACAGGGGCGTAACGAGGGGGGCACAATTCCCCGGGCGCCGAATCACTATGGGGGCGTCGAATCACTGTGGGGGCTGCGGGGGGCGCCGAAAAGTCCCAACAATGTCACAAATACTTTTTTCGATACTGTACATTTGCTTCCGAAAGAGCTCAGGTTCGAACATGGGGGCGCCAAATTTGTTGCTTGCCTCGGGCGCCATCTAATCTCATTACGTCCTTGAATGCATATGATAGTCATAACGTTCTCGTTGCAATTAATGAACTCTCGAGCAAACCCTCCTTTCCTCCAACTGATTGTTTAGTCGGACATTGTTGGCGTACAATGTACGTAAAACTTTGCACAAATAATTGTCATCATGTTTTCCCGAAAATAAGACTGGTCTGAAATCGAAGGCGTAAACAAGGGGGGATTTGGGGTTAACCTCCCCTTTGAACTTGATATTTTACATAAACTATATTACCTGCGCAAAGGAGATTAATTGTTTTCGCATACAATTTGTTTGTTAATTTGTCGACTTAATGCAAATACCACGGAATGAATTTGTATGCAAAGTTTAAGGAACATTGTAAATGGGCCAAAAATTAATAATTAGGTTTTGGTGGGAATCGAGGTTATCGTCTGCATCCGGAAATCATCTCACCACTTTTTGCAGACTTTTCGTCCACTACGCATGCTTAACATTGTGTTCCGTGACAGTTCTCTTTATCCAAAACAATTGTCTTTAATTTGTCTGCTATGGCTGATCAGCGCAAACTTCGCCAAAACGTTGGTTTGGAAAACATGGATTTGAAGTCAATTATGACGTCACAAACAACGCACCCCAAATACAAATGACACACCATACGTACGCCACTGAATGCACCACCCCATGAAAATATTCTGCGTACACGCCACTGTCTGAAATTGTCAGAAAGTAACCAGAAAATTGAAATGAAACTAGAATGGTTCTTCAAAACTATTGTAAACCCTCTCTCCTAAACAAGTCACATTTCAAATCGTCAACCTGACGAAAAACGGGCAACGACTTGTCACATATAAATTCAAACCGTTTTATTGCAGTGTATTACAAATGAATTGGTGAAAAAATAGGACCTCCGAAAATAAGGTTCGTGGGTCGTTTGTGACAAATAGTTAGATAAACCTTGTTTTGTATTCGGGGAAACTATATTTTTACAAATTACAGATTTTAATTTCCAAATCATTTTTGCTTGTCCAAGTACGCACTCTCCACAATCGGGGTAAGCAAAGAATCTATTGGCAAACTTTTAATAGGAAATAGATTTCACGCAAATAAAATTACGAAATCGATTTCACTCTTTTGCTTGGTAATGCTTTATTTGTGACGTATTTGAATGTTGTTCGTGGTAACAAAAATGAAAATTAGTTTCTGTGGACCCCATGAAGCGTAAGCAAAAACACGATTGGGAAGATTTATTGCGTCTGCATTCTACTTCCAAACAAAATTTTCAAAAGCGAAAAAAGATCCTGGTGGTTTTGTTTCTGAAACCTTTGTGGTGGATTGCGGCCGTACGAATGTCAGATAACTCAATGCGAACTGAGCAGCTGCAACACCAACTTGAAATCGGACAACAGAAGAATAGCAGAAAAAAATAAATTTTTACTTACCACACAATTCTCACAAAAACCTACTTTTGACTTGATCGCGTCATTAAACATTTATGCAACAACACAAATTACTTGTTTGCAACGACCACCCAAACAACGGTTAGTTATCGCATGTGTCGATGTACCAACGCACGACACGTAACAGAAGTTGCAATTGTGTTTTATTTGTGAAAACAGTGGTGAGGGCGTAGATCCTGTTTGAAAATTGATTTCACATCTTCGGCTTATAGTCGAACGATATTTCGATAAAATACAAACTAACACGATCTTACCAATCCACATGTGTAGGTCGTATGCCACATTTCCAAAAGCATCTTTTTTCTCGTTCATTACGATGTACGAATCACCGCTGTAGAAGTTCCCCCACATTGCTTTTGGAACTGTTACCATTTCGAAGTTCTCGATTCTCCATACCTAATGAAATTTGCGATGTTGACTTCGCGTTTGAAATGAAGCACTTCTTTGCACTTTCTGATGGTGACTTGCAACAGCAGTAAATCACAAAAACAGTTGATAAATTGTTGGTGGGTAAACAACTGAGAACTTTCGAAGTGAGATAATATATTTGATTTTCGTTCGTATGACGTCGTTTGCAATTTACCACTTTGAGATTTTCTAACCAAAGTTTTGACCCTGTAATTTCGGACGTCGTGGAACTCAAACATGTCTTAATACTCCTATTTGATGCCTCGTTGGTTCAAAGAGGTCATATCCGCGGACTTTCGCCTGTTTATAGGTCTGAGGCTGACAAAAGCATTTTCTCTTTAATTTCATTTAGTAAACGCAGATTTAAAAATGGTTTAGAAATGAGTTTTCTCAAATGAATCTAAAACGCCACGAACTGGTTTTATAAGATGGTGGAATTAACAACGAAATTCGTGTGTACCGATTGACAGAAGTGAAAAAATCCTTTGTGAAAGAACTGGTGGAATGTTTTTCAATTTCTAGGAAAAAAGAGAAGTAAAAATTACGAAAACCTACAAAATTACGTAAGCATACGGAATAGTTTTACGTCTGGTAATTTGGTCAAGGGAGACCCCAATGCAAGTTAGGAGGAATTTTGTTGACGTATATTGCAGTTCAACAAAAGCTTGCATGCTTAATCAAATGGAGCATGTACATTTTTTTTTATTAATAGAAAGCCAGTATTTCCGAGCGTGAATTTCTTGACGAACGCAATTAACCCTTGCAACTCGGCCAGAGTGCAGATGTACGATGTTCGTAATCTGTCACGCGTCCCTAACTTCGAGTGTTAAGACCTTTCATGTTTTGTCAGTCAGACTGGATGGCATTACATGATCAACTGCGTGCCTTACGAAACGACTCGGAAGCAACGCATGATGTTCCATATCAGTGGTTGTGCGTTGCGACAGATTTTAGGCTTAACAACCGACAACTACCAACTACCGCTTCCAAGAGTTCTAGCATATTTGTTATGTATTGAAAAAGCTACAAGCTTTGTTGTGCAAATTTAATAAAGCTATCCTACAGTAATGCGCGCCGGAAGAATTCTTTCCAGGGTGGGGCCACAAGGGGATTTTTCCAAACTTTTCTAGGGGGGAAAAAGTGGTGAAATTTGATTTTTCCCACTAGAAACTAAGAAAACAACCTTTTTTTGCTGAAATTTTGAAGATCCAGGTGGGCCTTGCCCCCCCCCCTTCCGACGCCCATGCCTACAGTACTTCTTCAAGGTTCGCCAACTTGGTCAAACCAACAAAAAATAAATAAACTGTGCAGTATATCAGCAGAACTGGACCAACACAAACAAGCTAATTGGAACTTGGAGCTTACAAGCTAGTTCACCATACCACTGTGGTTCACAGACGGCGTTGTGTGATATCCTGCTTAGGCGTGCGCTGTTGCGTGACCTCGTTCACCAAAACGCTCGATACAGATTTGTTACTTCAAAGAATTTGTTATTTGTTTCAATATCACGACTAATTCAGCGTTCGCTTTGTTTCGAACCACATCAAATTACCTGCAGTTTCAGTGGCGCCATCTTGTTTGAGATCTCGAAGTGAAGCACAGATACAGAATCACTAAGAAAACTTCTGCAAACCAGCAAATAAGTCTAAGCCACTGCAATGCTAACGTTAGCGTTTAGAACAGCGGTTGCTGATTTGTCTCGCATTCCGCAGCTGTTTGAATTAAATACAGGCCTTGAACCTCGTGATGGTGGGTTTTAGAATGTTAGTTTCATAGAAAATTCATGTTTTTGTGTTTAACTCAAACAAAAATGTGTAAATGAGGTCATATGAGCAAAACTGTGGCCAACCAAGCCTGTTCCCACACTGCCTGGGGTTCCAAAATGTTGCCGTCTGTTGCTATAAGCCTTCAGAAAGCGAGAGTCGTGAGTAGCACAAGAACAAACCTACACGATTTATAAAAAAAGGTTACAAACGCTGTCTTGTAAAATGGGCTACGCAGATTTGTATTCCAGAAGCATTGCATTATTTATCTAAAAACAACAAGCCCACATAACGTGACCGATGCACATTTGAAATTATTCCTAGCCTGCCTTGTTTTTTGTCTAACCTCAAACATTAAAAAAAATTTCATATACAGAATACTGTAATAGCTTCCAACTACCACTGACTTGTAAAAAAATGATATCCAATAAATCCAATTTTTTATTTTTCTCTTTTTAGTCATATATACTGACAACTATGCAGTAAACCGTAGGTTATAGCAGGTGTTCTGGGACAATCAGTAACATATTTCATCAACATTGGCTGGCAGTGAACAATTTGCAGCGCATCAGCAGAGCAATAGTACTTCTCAATTGCTTTATTTTTTCTCTTCTTGTGTTTTAATATACATTTCTATAACATAAATTTTTCCGCCCAAACTGAACATCCTCAAGAATCGCCCGGTGATAGACCTGCTGGGTTGCGATCAACCATTGTTGAGAGACGTGTAGAAGAATTCAAGCAATTGAACATGTTTCGATCAGACGCGAAATACTGCAAATGGTATAACGTAGTTCAACATAGGATGGAGCTCTAATAGCAGTTTTTGCGCTGTATCTCATTAGTGAATCAGCAGGCCGGTTTGATTAAAGCTGTTTCCCCTCATACGCGCTATGCATTTAACTTTGTCTCTTTCAAGGAAACTGAAGGCAAGTTGTCGTTTTTCACATAATCGCTTCTAGATGAGATAAAAACGGTTTGCAGTTGAAGTAAATTACTCTTGACGGCGACGCTGCACGTTCTGGAAGTTCTGGTTCTAAGTAACCAAAAAATAACATGCTTCGATCTTTCTACTACTGTAACATCATAACATCACGGTTGTTAAAACCTGTGCTTGCGCTACCCTTTTCCCGTACTTTTATCCAGTGCCGCGAAAACCAGCTCTTAAATGTTATTACCGATAGCGTCAAGCGGAGCGTTCTACCTCGTGCTCTACAACCAGACCTTTTACCGATTTTGATCTCTGATTCACTTTCCCGCATTTCCTATCCGACACATCACATTTTCAAAGCTGAAGGCTACATGGGTTTTTCACTTGTCTTCTTGCGATCTGTTTTCCCTGTGGTCATAGGGCAAAAATTGCTTTGTTATTTCCCGCTCTCACTGTACTTCAACATGCTAACTTGTTTACTTTCATCGTATGGATTGTTTATAAAATGCATATATAATGCATTATATTTTAAACTTTTCCCTTTACTAAAAAAAACTTCCGCTACATAAAAATATGAACGACTTTTAAGACGGAACTATTTGAAACTTGGTTGTATCACTCGCACAGCGTATGGTAAGACCTTCAGTCTCGTGAAAATCTTCATGCATTCTTCAAAAATCCTCAATGCTGTACGTCAAGCAATTCTTTGCGAATCAAACATTACGTATTTTTCAAAATCCCGAACTGTTTCTCTTTGGCAATGGTTGACGTTGTAGTTCTGAGCAAAGCAAGTCAGCCAAAATAAGCAAAACCGCGACCGGCAACACACGAAGCAATCGATTAAGGCAGACCGCCAAACTACCTTCTCCCATTTGATCTGTTTTGCACTGCGTCACAGTTCAACAGCAGGCACAGAAATAGATTGCTGCGACGAGCGTCGCGTCCGCACAGTCTGCAACGGTAGAAGTCACGCCCACGCTCGCTGGATCGGTCGGATACTGCCGCCGGTTTTGCGCAGGCTGCTTGCTGCTGCCTCTGCCTAACCTCGCGTAGCCTTTTTCTCGCTTTTCGTTCTTTGTGGAGAATAGAAGCTGAAAAAGTGCAAAGCAAGTGTTCGTTTTCTCGCAGCAGTAATTGTTTTATCTTCGGGCAACAAGTAATATTGCTGACGTCTGTAAGTGATGACATGGTTTTAACAGTGACGAAACGGTCCTTACATACAACTTGAAAGATTAAGCGACCATACACTTTGAGATTCGTGCAAGAAATTCTATCTGATTAAACAGCGGTCCATCACCACGCCATCCGAATTCATGTGAAAAACCGCTACATCAGTTTACCGAAGCTGAAAGACCCACGTGAGCAGAAAGTCAACAAAACGCGAAAACGAAATAGCCCAGCCAGGTCAATCATGACTGAAAAGCCAAGCACCAGCCTGGCAGATCTCAGCACCGCCCAAACCGATCTGATATCAAGCGCGTCCTACTGACTGGCGTTATACGGCTTATCACTTCCTTCCAGTAAAGAACAAAATCTTTTCTTGCATGCCAAATGTTGGGTTATATGACGTTGGAGAATTGTTTTACGAATGCAATGGCATTATGGACGTTGCATCATTCGAGAACGAAAGCGATACGTTACGTTCAACGCTTAAATAATTTCTGGCAGCAGTGAAACCAAATCCAACGAAGGCGTTCTACACAGGCGGCTGATGATGGTGTGTTGCATATTTAGGTACCTATGGCGCCATTCAGTTGCGGACCCAAGAGGGCAGTTCGGAGAAAATGTACCCCTCAAAACAAACCTGCTCTTTTTCAGTAAAGCCACGAATGCGTGCCTTTTTCTTGGCTTTCAAAAGTATTTACGTTTAAGGGTATTTATGTGCTACGTTTATTAGGATCTTAAGTCTACACTGATTGCCTATAATGAGTCTCATAAATGCATGAAAAGCTTGCATTTCGTAGCTGATGTAATCTGATCGAAAGGTTGTATTACCATCTTCTGGATTGGCGTTGCAAGGTCAAAATAAAAGTGATGTTGTTGCTATCACACTGTAAACATACTGCTTTGGTGATTCCCGGCTCGGAAAAAATAGGCGAGTCGTTTTTGCTCTGAACTTTATTTTTACGGGAAATCTTGTAGATCGAGATTGCAAATCGTTTAAAACGTTTGGGTTCACTTATATGTATACCTACGCCAGTGTTCAAATACGATTCAAATTTGGCTATGTATTGTTGATGCGCCTTTTACGATTGGCTCAATTGCCTATTCTGGATCCACCACTACGACATAAATGTAAAGCTTAGCAAGGATATTTGTCGTTATGAAAATATTTTGACCAAAACACTTGCGTAAGTATAGTACCAAGCTTTCTGTATGGTGGACGAAGCGACCCACTGTAATTATCACCTGACCCTGATTTCCGCCAATACAAGCATTTGTTTGAAGAATTCCATCTCCTGATTTAACTCTTCCCGCAGAGGTAAGCGGTCAACAGTTATACAACTTATAGTATTCTCATAAGTAAGGAAGCGCCTAATAATAATAACATTTATTTTGCATCATAGTCATGGTCCATATCACAACGGTAACGGAATAACACAAGAACACAAATGGCTAGTCATAGCGTATTACAGTGTAGGTGTTAGTTGATAAATAAAATCAACAAAGGTAGGTGCCAAACACTGAAACAGCGCACTGCCTCTTCCTGCATTCACTGATCATCATCATATAAGAATATGACAGTGGGAAAAAATCAAGACATTCTGACTACGTTACGAAGTAAACGGCTGAAAAAAGTCGGATGTGGGTTCTCAGCACCGCACAAAAGCATGCAAACTGTTTTGATCAAGGTTTCTAACGTTTTCGCGAGACATTGAGCTTGAGGCTGACAACCGTTTGTTTTCACTACCTTTAAAGCAAGATTTGACGGTTGGTATTTTACTAGTTTCATGTATTCACCTTTTACGTATTTGCCTTGCGCACATCGTCGACTACTGGGGTGAGAGAGAAATCACAAGAAAATACAGAAATCATGAGGCGCCAAGAAGCATAAAGGTTTTCGTTGTTATGCAAAAACAATACTGATGAGACGCGTACACTGGTACAACGCATCAACAACTATATCAGTTGGCCACCATTATGCAGAAGCGTTAAATAATTGAGCAAAAACGAATATTTGTAAAAAGCATCAGACATTTGAAGAGATCGTATAAAAAAAGTTGGATGCACAACGTTGCAAGAAGCGGTACAGATTATTTCTCAATAAGGTATCAAAAGTCGTGACACGGTAGCTAACTTGATGTGGGCGAACACTTACATTTCAGGGTATGTAACGCATAATTCGGTAGGCATTGTTGTAGGCAACTTGTAAGCATTTCATACTACAGTCTGTGTATTTGCTCCACACTTGGCAAGTATACATCGGCATGCAATAGGCACGGAATTGAGTTTTTTTCACTGCGATGAAGCACTGAGCAAAGATGTCTCTGAGCTTGGGTGCTGCACAGTGCAGCGATTTCACTTGTCTCTGGACGACATCGTCATCCTTCAGTGAGGCATTTAATGATACACAAAGGTATTTGACTATGTCAGAAAATTGTACACGAAGAACATTGAGAAAAACTTTCGATGAAGCAGGTTGTTTATACATTTTGGGGCAAAAAGATACATTAATTGTTTTGTTGCAATTCAAAGCTATTTCGTGTTCAGCACCATAATCATCATCACAAATATTCAGAAGACGTTGAAGTCCACTGACATTGGGCATAGGCCCATGTGTCAACTCTCAGTCAGCGCAGAGCTGCAGTATTTTGCTACCCAAAGTTTAAAACCTGGCTACTGGCCTGCTGAAACAAATCTTCGGAGTAGATAATGAATTGTTTGTATGATTATCGAGTGATCTGTCTCAACTAAGTCTTAAAAGTGCGACTTATAGTGGGATAGAACACGTGCCAGCACAGCTGATATGATGGATTCGAATCCAGGTTGGGTCACAAGGTAGACTTGAATAACATTACATGTGGTCTGTCCAGCCTCGGCCTCGATGTTGCTGAATTAGTATAGAAAGGAAAGTTTCACGCCACTTCTGATGTTCTGACATCAGATCTGATGTTTTCAGAGAAATTTATGATGTCTGATGTTTTTGCGACAAATCTGATGTTGACTGAGCTGATGTTTTATTACCACATTTACCCTAACTTTAGGTTAAAAATAAGTTAAAATCATAAGTTTCAAGATTTTTTAATTAATATTTCCTTCACATGTGTTTGTTATCGATACAAACTGCAGAAACTCTCTTCGCTGCGTTGAGAACAACATTTTTTCGTTACGAATGACCGACTTCTCCACGTAATGACGACACTTCGCTCTGTTTTAGGTTCAGTGAGGTTTGTAGCGCTCTATTGGCGAATGGTAGCATAAGCTTGAAACTGTGAAGTACAAACCTGATGTTGTCTGATGTTGAAACCATGGGTTCCAATTTGGTGGGGGACACGGGGGACGTGTATCCCCCACTTTTTTAGACGGGGGGACATAATATGCCATGTCCCCCCACTTTTTTCTCTTAGGGTTTGTGGTTGGAGAGGTTTCAAAAGTAAATGTCACGTTTGTCACGTTTTGTATAAAGAATTTTTCATGTTAGATGTTACACATACATAGCCATGTTGATGTTGAAACAGAGTTTGGTATGGCATCTCTGATTCTGATATTTTTATAATTTTTACTTCAAACATGATTTTTAGCATTTTGCAAGTTTATAGAGACCGCAAAAGATTGTTAGCTGCCTCTGTCCGACATTTATCCAGTATGGTTTACTGTAAGAAAGGTTACTGTCTTGAGACAGTGAAGTTTAACGGCTGCACACGTGAGAGATCACAGTATGGCCATGATTTGTTTCGTGCAAAGACGTTGTCTAACTGGCTTTACTGTAACGTTGGTTGTCACGTATTCAGAAACAGACAGCATAAAATTTAAAGATGCAAGTGTATAATGTTAGAAAGTTATATTTTTAGGCAAACCTCTGCAACGTTATTGCCGAAGGCAAAATTAGGATGGGCAGTTTTGCAAAAGACTGTCTTCAACCATTACTAAACAGGATTTCCATCAAAGCTATTGAGAAGTATTGACCTAGCTATATATTGTCCTATAGCTCAAACACTTAATGACTTGACTAGGAATCAAAGATAGCTTATACATTTAGCCTTGTATGTCACGACAAGGGTGACCAACAAATTCAAAAAATATTTATACCCACAATGCAGCAATGTTTTCGACCAAGTGCGAAACATTTGCTTTACTAGTAGCCTACGCATTTGTGGCGGAACTATTTTCAAAGTGGGGGAGCACAAGTGCACGTCAAAAAAACTAGATAATTTTTGTGATTTGCATTGGCAAATGTGACATCACAAGCACTAAAATATGACGTCATTAACTTTTGTCAGCATGGTCAGCAATTTTATTAAAAATTTGATAAGCCCTCAACGACCCCTACCTACACAACACCCTATCTGTCATACACCACACTGACTTTACCACATAAATGTAACTATTTTTTCTTAGTCTTACACAAAAACAATTTACTTTAACAATGGACGCAATACGAATTGCGCTACTTAAACTGATTTAGGCAAAATTAGAAATTTAAAAGTTGGAGGGCCGCTCCCTCCCAGAAAAAAGTAGGGGAGCCTAAACTCATGCGGCTCCCTGGCTCCGCCATCTATTATGAGCCTGCGTAACACCTAGTTTTGCTGGGCATTCTTTTCGTGTTATTTCAGGTGAAACGTGGTACTATTTGCAAATTCACAGTTGTTCATTTTGATTTCTGTTTATTCTCAAATATAGTTTTGTGTCGTTATGCATGTATAACTCTAAAATAAAACTTTTGACAATAATACCCCTGTTAAAATTTGATGTTAAACCTGAAAAATTTGATTGTGAAAAGACTGAGCTGAGTGGCATAACTGACAGAAGTCACAAAGCAACAGTCACTCGCAGACCGGTAACCAGTTTTGGACACCAAGGAGGGCGTAGAATTTTCTGAGGGAGGCCCAAATTTTACATCGATAGCATGTACGAAAACAATGGTTATGCATACAATATGTCCAACAGTGATGTAGTCGAGATCGTAACCTTCGAGACCGAGACCTGGTTAAAATTTCGAGACGAGACCG
>JGI24021J15306_10001320_pt1 | contig 23859 bp, 15 predicted proteins | sample Ectturendosymbi1_FD_15306 | JGI IMG/M metagenome (IMG submission 15306) | reverse complement strand
TATTGTCTTTTTTTAGATGAGTACATTTTCCTGTAAAATTAAAAGACTAACTTCTGCTTGATCATATTTTGCAAAAGTGAGAGATGAACGTGCATTTACATCGATTGTAAACAAGTTTCCGTGTTCCTGGAAAGTGCCAGTAGGGTTAATGAATTCATCTGAAAAGAATTATCACTTTAAGTAACTAATACAGCTGAAGGTCGGAGTCGGATAATTGAAATTGCCAGGAGTCGGAGTCGGATGACGGGACTTCCGACTTCACAGCCCTGGTGAAAAGTCTCTTAAGCGAGGGCAATTGCCCGGTGTCCCCCCTGGTTGCGGGCCTGGTTACTCTTCAATTATTCCAAAATACTTATCTAGAATTCCCGTGGTATTTTCCGTATGTTTTTTCGTGTTTGGTGCTGTAATGCCTTTTTAAATAAAAACACTTTCGGAACGGATATTACTTGCAACCTCACAAGACACTGGACACTGTGGTTTGCTCCCAGTTAGAATTGAACTTTCTGTTTTTCACTGACACTTCTCTTTTGACATTCATTTTTTGTTAAATTGCTATACTTGACTAAATATTACTTCATTACTTCCACAATGCACATCTTCTAAACTGACTCGAAAATTAATTAGCCTACGGAGTCTATGCTTGCAACAAAAATAAAAACTAAACGCACACCTTGTCGTCAAAGAGTACCATAGGTGTTGAAGCAAGCGAATTTTGGGGGTGCAAAGGATTTTTGTCCAAATTTTCCCAAACTTGCCCAAAAAGTTGTCGTGCAAATGTTGCCGACCATTTTTTGGTGTGGCCTCCAAAAAAATGGTATTTACTTGTTTTTCTGCAAACGTTGGGCGCCATATTTAAAGTCACACAACGTTGGGTGCCATTTTTGCCCAGATTTTCACGGATTTTGCCTAGATATTTGGGGATTTTGTTCGGATTTTCAGGGATTTTGCCCAAATTTTTAGAGATTTTGCCCACATTTTCAACAAATCAAAACTTTTGGGGATGCGCTTGCACCCCCTGCACCCCCGCTCCCTAGACCACTGAAGAGTACTGCAGCGGTAACCTAGCCTAGAGGTTAGCTATTGTAACGTCATAAATTGCTAAAAGATATTGTTACCCCCTAATAGTAACATAATGAACCGCACTTCAATGATGTGTTACTTGCAAGGGCTGTGTGGCTAATACAATGTATTTATGACTTTGTGCAATATACGGCATGCAGAAAGCGTTCGCGGGCCGCACAATAACTGTCCGCCGGCCGCATGCGGCCCGCGTGCCAGTGTTTGGACCACGCTGAGTTAGCATATGCAAAATAAAGAACGATTGAAATTGGCACAAGGGGGACATCCTTATAAATTGGCGTGGCTGACGTCAAGGCCTTTGATCCCTCTTTCCAGAAACATTTAGCCAATAATACTCTGGAAGGTATCAGATAAAGCTTGCAGTAACATGTAATAAACGCATACAACAGATCATACTTATTCATTAAATATGTACCCGGGAAAACACAATTGTGACTTACTTAATCAAGTAAAGCCAAGAATCTGTGATGTGCTTCTGCCTGTTTGCATTAGGGATTTTTAACTGACATTTTTACTGATAGTACTATCATCTTTATGGATTAAATATGAAATAATGAAGATGTGAAATGTTTACTGTATATTTGATGTCCTTCAAATCAAATAAAAATAAAAGTTTTTTCCCTCTTTAGCAGGGTAAATCATATCTGGATCGCTCGTTCTCATAGTCATAACAATTGAGGGTCAGCTGCCTATCCAAAACATTAAAAACCATGCTTTGATTGGCAAAAATGAGATTTGTTTTTTTTTTTATGATATTCTTGATAGAAAAACCAGTGCTTATATTAAATTAATAATCCAATTGTTATAAGAGATTAGATTGTTGATTTGGTATCTTCAACTTGCGTGCGTGTTTACAGTATTTGCCAGCAGCGTACGGAAGTTTTGGGGATTCAGTAATCACATCGAATGTAATAAAAAGGTCTGAAACGCAAATGGTTAATTTCGGACATAAATCAGATTCCAATTACAATTACTGGCAAGTCAACAAAATATTACAGTATTGGAACCCATCCGGCATCTCGGTGGCAAAAGATTTGATACTACTGTATTTGATCAGCGTTTCCCAATCTTGTTTTGAACACGACCCACAAAATCATCTTTAAATCCATGATGTCACCCCTAGGACAATACTTTGTAATCTTTTATTGGCCAAAATGATGACTTTTTCCTGCAGAAATTTTTACCGGTCACAAAAAATCCGTTAAAGTTCATTGTCAAATTACTCCCCATGAATATCGAATTGTCCAACTGTGGTTCGTGCGCACTACGTTGGAAATCAATGTGTTAGATCAGCTAAAATCAAAAGTATCTTACTCAGTAATGAATAGGAATTATTCCTTGGCATAATGTGAGAGTTCTTCAAAGATCTTTTGAACCCAGTCACTTTCATAACATCAAACTCACAGGAGGTGCATTTGGGGGAGGAAAATTCCGTCACTGCAACCGAAGTCTTCCAAGCTGAATGTCAAGACATTAAATTGTGGGAAAGCTATACGCTGTGATGAAATGCGATCTGAAAGGTATAAAGTCTAGTGCAGAGAAAATAGTTTTTGGACAATTCGTATGTGTCAAGTGGCTTGGCGTTCTTGAAGGGTACCGAAGGATCGCAAAACTGGTGTGATCATCTCTAAACACAAGAAAGGAGACAATGGGAATGCACTAACTACCATGTCATGTATGCCAAATCCATTGCAAAAAGATGTCTCGAAATAATTGAACCTAAACTGGAGGATACTACTGTTCGTCCTGGCCGCAGAAATGCAGACCGAATTTTACTAACCAACAAATTTTCGAGAAATCTTTGAAGTGTGCCAAAGATGTCTTCGCTTCTTTTGTCGACATCGAAAATGCACATGGCCGGGTCCATCAAGAAGAGCGGTAGTGAGTATTGCAGCACTACGATGTTCGTGGCCGCCTGTTACTGGCCGTCAAATCTTGTAATTCTGCTCAAAAGTTTGTGTCCACGTCAGCGGAGTAAAATCATAACCGTTCACGGTGGGTTTTAGACTGGGCTGACAAAATTGTAAATCTTACAAAAAAATCGCACGACATATTGCAGCGAAGAAAATCGATATCGAAGAAATGATTGTATTACATTATGGCAAACTTCGCAACAAGCGTTTCTTGAATCAGCAGGACAGGCACCGAGCCAAATTCTAAATTCTGCAACCATTTCTGTTGAAACTTTTGACATCATTGCTTTGATTTACCAGAGTTTTTTACCAGATATAACTACTTCCTGGCATAACTGAACCGCCTGGAAATATCATGTGTGTCGTGGGATAAAAACGTAACGTGCTCACTTTGCACAGCAGCAAATTATGTAGGCTTGACCAACCATCTAGTCACTTGTTATTATGATGCAATTACGCTTGAAGCAGCTTGGCTGTGTCATAATAAAAATTTCAAATTATTTTAAAGACAGCTGGTTATGACTGGTCCTGGTGTTACACAATATTAAGCGTTAGGAAGAAGATGAAATAGTTTTTGGTATCTCCAAAAATTGTTGGAATTGGAACAAATGTTTTGTCAGGAAGCTGTTACCTGCTAAACCTGCCAAACGGTTTTTAAAATCCAGTTAGAAAATCAGCTAAGTGCTAGATTGAAAATTTTGCAACTAACAGTGAGAACAACCTGCTAGATCTAACAGCAAATCAGCTAAAATGGCAACACTGCCCGAGAGTAAAAGCAGGTATGAAAAGCGAATGATAAGGCCTGACGGCATCAACTGTTTAACAGACCGGGGGCAGTACCGCAACCGCAACACGATTGGAGAAATCATCGCAAACGATTCGCAAAGTAATGGTTTGCGCATTGTGGGAACGTCGCTTACCTCAAGCTTCGTATCTCTTCTGCCTTAATTCTAAGTCAGGAATTACCATGCTTGAGTTGAACTATGAAGTCATCTATTCATGTTTGTATTTGCTATTTTTTTCGTGCAGGTGCAACCACACACACAACAGCAAGTGATATGGACTACTAATACTGGCCCACAGGAAACGCACACAATTGCCGTTCAGCAACAAAAAACCTATTACGCCTGAGCATGAATGAAGAATCGACGTTACGACCTGTTTTTTTGCATTCTGTGTAATTTTATGCACCTTTAAACTTTACAACTTTAACTAGTATGTTTCAAAAAGTAAAACATTCAGTTTTTGAAAAATTTTTGCACCGACTTCTCCCTAAATCGGTAACGTTAACTCAGCATGCGCTGCTGCATAATTAAATTTTCTTTTGTCAGCCCACCGGTTGAACAAATCGGCCATCTCAACGCCAAATGCGTAAATCTGTTGGCCTCGAATGTACGCTATTAATTCGTCAGTAGTGAATTTATATATAATTTTATCTTGCATTTGCAACAATGCGAGTAGTAGCATTTTTAAACCGGCGGTGAGACGGCCGATTTGAAAAATACTGACCTGCAGATTCTGGATGCAAGCGTTGCATTTAAGTTATGCGCACGTTTAAGCTATTAGTTTTCATGAAAGAAAGAAGTTTGTATGTTCGCCATAAAAAACGTATTGCCAAAATGAGTTTTGCCGCGTCAATGTCCACTTTTCAAAAACTTGTATTTAGTGGCACATTCAGACACGAGTCACCCCGCAAGTGTAGTTTACCATTGTCGCAAGTGGAGCTTTTCTCAGAATACCTTGTGAGCAGCTCACTCGACCCTACAGTAATTTTTCAGCATTCCACAAGACTCAGAAGGACCGTTTCGTTGACGAAAACAGCTTGCTCTGAAATACTGCAGTTATACGGCGAACGCATGAAGAGGCAGCATTGCCGTGTCTTGACAACCCAAGAGTCATACAGAATAAACCACTGTTACTGGCAGTCAAAGATTCAGACATTCCGTTCGAAGTCAAATCGCGTAGCCTGTGGCTTTCAAATGACGCTTTCTCCTGCGGTCTTCCGCAGTCACCTTCTGAAGAGAATTTTGTTCGCAACATGTTGGTTTTACTTTAGTAACTTTTCTTATTCGGACATATTTTGAAACTGTTTGCTGAAACTTCGGTTGCGACGACAAATGTTCCCGCAACGACTGACAGCTGCATCACACCAAGGCCGGCATCACTGCAGAACCGTCGCCAGGCAGACTTCAATAGGGGTGCTTTACGTTTGTGCAAGGGGACTTGAGGTTCGAAAAACTGACAACATTCCACTGATTTACAGTGCTTCATATTTCAATTTTGGGGGTGCTTAGAACATTGTTTGGGGGGTAACCCCAGCAAAGCCGCCCGGTGGCGACGGGACTGCATCACTGGTCAGCCAAAGTTAATTCAGGTCAGTGTTAAACGCTTCAGGAGTGGTTTCCGAACCTGCTGAGAATCGTCCGTAAAGTCTGTGACAGTTCCAGCAGGGAAACAAAACTTTAAAGCTGTTGGATTTGCACTTCCAGTTGTCTCTGCTTCGCGGGCATCCATTACTACAAATGTCTGCATCAATGGTTCAACTAGGCTTGTGCGTGTCATTGTAAGCGATCAATTTGTCAACGCAGCCCGATTTAATGTCGAAGAAAATGAATCGCCAGCGCGAAGCTTTCGTGACATGCGATTGCGGACAAAGCTAAACAACATGACGAAAAACCGACATGGTTGATTTAACGTGCATACACCACACTGGTTGTTCAGCGACGAGCGAGGTTGTTTTTTTTTCAAGCAAATAGATCAAATAGGAACAGCTTTCATTTATCGCACGACGTGGCGATTGATCAAAGCATGATTACGTTTGCTTGCAGCTAATTCTTCCGAAACGCAAGCAAAGTATATTGGTCACAAGTCAAGTGAAAAAACGATGAGATGCAACATCATGATATTGGACTATCACCAGCCAAGAAAGACGACAACACCAGAGCCTGCAAACTACTCATTTTGAAAGCATCAACTCGCAAAAATGCATCCCTACCTTCCATGATGCAGTACAAGACACATAAAAGATAAAAGATTTACCAGCGAAAAGTGTCAAAGGAACAGGATACCTTTTGATGAGAAAAAGTTAAAGTTTCAGCGGAAATTACACGGCGGTGTTGGCAATGTTGTTGAAAACAAAAAGACACGAAAGGAAACGATTTGCGCAACCAAACATACGTAGATTGCTGGAAAAGAGAAATACGAAAGGCACACAAGCAAGGCGTCCAAATGAAAAGGGTTACTGCTTGAAAAACGATAGTCAATACAAACAGAAAAAATACAGCTTGTGTAATCAGCAGACCACAAAGCAGTATTTCCTGCTGGAGGACATAATGTGTAACGCTTGTAGTGTTTTTGCCTAAAAGTTAGGCAACATCATAAATGTAAGCGCCACGATGCTTTTGAGCTACAAGTACAGTAGTGCGTCAACGTCTTCACTGAAGAAAAAATTTAGCCGAATCAAAAGCGTTAGGTGTGCTTCGCACTATCAATTTCCGGACAAGGCATCAATGATTGGTCAGGCAACACTTTAAAAGTGATTTCTGCGACTGCTAAACTTACGAAGGTACTGGAAGAGTGTTACATCAGGTCAAGCAAAAGGTTATTTCGCACAATATACAATGCGCAAGCAAAACACGGGCCCTGTCAGCAAATTGCTCATGTAAACCAATTTAACCACCGTAAAACTCGTCTTTCTACTATAATCTAAAACGTGTTTGGTAACGCACTGTCTCCACAAAAATTCTGAAATCTTTCATTCACACATTTTTGGTGTGACCGCATTTTCTTCGCAAGAGAGTCACTGAAGATGACGCTGTGCGAAGCTGAAGCAATAAGAGCGATGATAACGGCAAACCTGGCGTCCTTCCACAATGTTGGCTTTGGCGGCAAATTAGATGCAATCACGGTTTTCAGCACATTTGGAACGACTTGTCCACAGCGGTCAGTCTTCGTCACGAGCGACTTTCACAGGAACGCGATGCCACGCATTTCTGCGCAAAAGTTAACCAAGCAAATCAATTCTGACCCAGAAGTCGACCATATTTCAGATTGACATTGACAGAAAACAGTCGCGCACGTGCGTGAAACAATGAACATAAACTTGGAAAGCGAAAAAGATGTGAAACAAAATGCCTTGTGACGTAACCTATCCAGAAACAATCTACTCAACTTTTAGCAACATCAAGTTGTTTATCAGTTAACTCAATCAGAAGCATGTGGAGCAATAAAGACGATGAAAGATAAACCACACCAGAGCAAGTGTGTTGTTTTCCAAGCGTCAATCCACTATTTCTCCCTCTGGTCATAAATTTCATCTGTATTGGCGATATATTCGCAAATCGTTTAAAAAGATGTCATTCCACGTTTCCTGTAAAGTGCGTCCTGAGCGGATGACTTTGAAGAGTACGAAAAAATTGATGTGCGCCTTTACAAAAAGACTTACTGCCATCAGACAAAATGCCAAAATACCACATGAGCCCTGCGCAACTAAAACTTGTTTGCGACACGAAAACGTAACTGATTAACGTTTTAACTGTCGCAGAGAATTTCAACTGTCGCAGAAAACACACAACTACGGCCACGAATATGAAGCAGAGGCAAGTTCAGGGTTGACTTACGGGTTGATTAAATACAAGAGGTCGATAAAAATAGCGGACACGCTATGTTCGCAGCTTGCGCGTCATTTTGATGCGCGCTACGAGGAAAATTGATTTACCGGACGCCGGTTTTGAGCTTGGAGCATGTTTGCCAGGTCAACAACTTCCACTAACATCGTGTAAGTGTTTGCAGCGTCCGAGCAAACGCCATGTTGGACACCGCAACAGCTCCCGCATCGCTAATTCAGTTCATAAATACTCAGGACCCCGAGAAACCGATCTAAATATTTTGTAAACGACGCCAAGTTCTTTTTCAGGCGATAAAAATTGTACTGCACATTAAGGAATTGACCACTAGATATTCCAGGTGGTCCCCCTTGACCACGTTAAGAATCATTGATCTACGTTAGCGGAGAGCAGAGAAATGGCTACTTTATTTGTTGCCAGTGATGCATTAAAGAGTTTAGCTGCTGGCTTGCTGTAGGTAACAGGGGATGGTAAGGTACGTTGAGTTGCAACGTGAGTTAAGTTGAAACATTGCAGCTCCACAACAAACGTGTATGGTTAACGCGATGGATCACTCTTGAGCTATATCTTACAGAATAATTAAAATGAAATTTTATCAATGATTTATGTTAATCCATGATTCAACAACATCGTGGTTGTTTCAAACCTTTAAAATGTAGATCTATTTTATGTTTTTCTGTACAAAACGATCTGCTAAAATGTTATAATGCGTATAGGACATTATACATGTTGTGCCATCAAACTCCGCACACTACGTAAAAATGACTTCATGCCACTTATTGAACCATCAGTGAATGCCCCACCAGAAAGGTCACAGTTAAGACACTGCTGGGGCAGTGTGCCGATGTTTTTCATATAGGATAGTTAAAATCCGAGTCATACCATGCTCAAATAATTGCTGGCACTGTGAACGAAATTCCTTGTCGTCAAATCAAAGAGCAACACTACAATAAACTAGTTGATTTGTTTCTAGTTTCTGACAGCAGTCAGCCGGATGTGCATAAACTTGCTCATTTAAATTAATACAACATAAAGACGAATTAATGTGATTTACACCAAATAGAGAAATTGCCTGAACCTAATCGCTCGGACGCCATTTACAAAACTACGGCGTACAACTTTGGGCACGCATGAACTCCTGGACACATCGAAAACTATCACCTTTAAACCAACAAAAAGTGCAACAAAGCTTAAAAACTGTACTTACGACATGAAGCCACGAAGATTCCACACAGAACCCACGGACTCGGGCTGACAGTTGTTTGCCGAATCAGTCGCCTTGTAATCACAAAATCAATGAAGTTGAAAGCAGGAAACAGGAACATTAAGTATGGCGTAAAATACTCAAGGCATACACGACGCTACCAGTCTCTTAACTATCAAACGATACTACTTGCCACATTTTCAGTTATAAGTTTGTTTGTTTTGCTGTTCCTGTCTTATCAGGCCAAGTTTAAATTGAACGCTGTTTCACTTTTTTACTGTCGCGACAATGTAATGCAACGTCGTGAAGTGTTAACTTCGTTTCTAAATTTTCGTTGCACAACGAAATGGGCACCAAATACTACCAGTAAAATCAGCGTTGCCTAGACACATGACTGGACCACAGCAAATAGACGATGATGGCATTAAGAGTAAGTATAAGTTTGTTGACTTTCAAACGACAGACGTTTCGGTGGAAGTAATGGCGCCCAGCACTTTTGCCGGGGTTACGAGGAACTAATCGATATGTGGCTTCAAACAAACATGCCAGAAACATGTTAGCGCTTTGCTCATTGAAGTGCGCCGAAGCTTCCAAAGCGGCAGTGCTGTGTGCACACACACACAAACACACATGCTGTGTGCACAAACACACAAATGTCCTTGCACGCAATACTTTTTATTTCACATCTCAAGCGTCGCTGACCCTGCAAACAAGTTCAAGCTCCTCTCCTTCGTTCGCAGGCAGCTCCACATGCCACAAAGTCCAGGCCCAGTTGTGCGAGGAATCGTCCGCATCAGCTTGGTCTCGAGTTAGCGTTGCTTCCTGAGATAAATATAAGCAACATATTGCCCATAGCGCTATGATCTAACAGAACAAAGTTAAAAGATAAGGTCGCACGACACGCACATACGCCCTTCATGAACTCTTGTGGCGCAAGCAACCAACAAAAAAGCAACGAGTAAATCTTTAAAATGCACAGTGGCTATCACTTGCGTTTTGCAGCTTTTTCACCGCAGCCATTGCATAACTTTTAAATGAGTTGTGACAGGTAAAAAAATTAAACTTGGTAGGTCTCAAAAAACATGTTTTTGAGGAGAAGGGCAACATGCAGCGTTTCTACTATTTGGAACAATTTCTCATAATATCCCTGTCACAAAACTGCACAAAACCTAACCACAATCCAGGAAATGAAAAGGACCGATGCGAGATTCTTCCATGATGACTTGAAAGTTGCTGTAGAGCTAATTTTTTTCGCAAATCAGTAAAGAAGTAGCGCAAGCTATCTTAATTCAGATTCTATGGATATGCGAAGAATATGGTAGTCACTAATATTCGCACATATTGCAAGCAAAAGCATTGCACAAAAGTAGATAAACAACAACAAAGAAAGCACTGAAAACTAACCCACAAAAAAAACGAGCACGGCCAGTGAAAAAAACGGTGTCGGCGGTTCCCGCTCTGTAAATATAACCCTCCGAAAAACAACGCTGTGACGGTCGTAAAATCACCTTCCACGTTTTGCCTCCATTTGGAGACACTTCAACTCTGATAATGTCACGTCCGCCACCGCTCCAAGCATACCCCTCCACATCAATATGTCCATCCTCCTGATACACAATAGAACCTTCTCCGGGTGTTGAGATAGCTGAGATGACAGGCATTTCCTGAATATCAACAATTAAAGCAGTTAACGTCACGCTAAATACCTGGCTAACACTCGCAATGAAAAGTTAATACTACAGTCTAGAGCCAGTTTTAGCTCAGCTTCTGCGAGACAAACATTTCGATCTAATCAGGGGCGCAACCAGCTCTTCATTTCGGGGGGGGACAATTTTCATGAAATTTCATTTGATGATGTCATCATGCTTATCCAACCGTGGTGCAACTTTTTCGCAAACGGTCACAGATAAAGTTCTCTTCGCAACATTGCCGAAAATGGGAACTTTTCAGTTTTAATCAAGATGCTGACCGAACCATCAGGACAAAGCAAAAATCAGAAGCCTGATACAAACACCTGGTTCTAGTGTTTCCAACCCGCGTTTACCCATAACCGAAACCCGTTTTTTTGGCTATTTTCTACTACCCGAAACCCGTATTTTTGGCTGTTTTCTACTACCCGAAACCCGTATTTTAAAAAGCCTAGAATTGCAGTTGCATTCAAATATTAGTAATTCTGATAACACTGAAGTTGAAGAGTGGCGCGTGCAACGGCCAAAAGTAGCAGGTTTGAACCTTCAGCTGTTACGTAGAAGCGCGAGTGTGCGGGTTTTGCTCACTGACTACCGTACGTTCATTGTTGGTCCGTTCATAACTTAGTTCAATTGACCTATTTAGACGGATCGTGACATCATTTTGCTCGTAAAAGTGTCTACGCGATGTTTAATTTATGGTCGTAATAAGCTTGTAATAAGTGCCTACGCGATCCTTTTGCTCGTAATAAGTGTCTAAGTGTCTACGCGATATTTCCTTAATTATACGCATTCAGTTTAAATAAGTTAGTAGTCAAAGAAATTCAGAAACTTTCAGCCACTTCTCATACAATAAGGCTCAGCAAACACCAAAGTGCAATTTGTGCTCCGTTGTACAAAAGGACTTGCTTCAAGCACCAAAAGTTTAATCAACCATTAGAAATGAAAGCACATAATTCAGGTAATCCTTGAGAGTGAAGACCACAACACTATCCCAGCACAAGAAGAGACCCGATCAAAAATTGTGATAAAGGAAATGAGTCTTTTTGAGGCTACAAAGAAGAGGTCAAATAACCTTGAAAAACTGTACCATGCCGTCTTACAAACAAACCCACATCAGTGGACCCAGAGAGGGCTTCCTCAGCCATAGGTGTAGGAGCAGGCAAATTTTTGAGGGTGCGAAGGAATTTTGCACAAATTTCCCCAAACTTGCCCGGAAATGATCTCCAAAAAAAACGACTGTATTTCATTTCATTGCAAATCAAATCACTTCAAGCACCATTTCTGCCCATATATTTTCGTGTCATTTTTGCAAAAGCAAAAGCACATACAGCAATTTTGCGAAGGTTTTCACAGATTTTGCCCAGAATTCCACAGGTTTTGACCGGATTTTCTCCAAATCTAAAGTTTCAGGGGTTGCAACCCCGCCTCCTACACCAGTGTCCTCAGCCACAGGACTATTTGTCACAAAACTCAGAAACTCACTGAATGATGAGAGTATGCTTTGATTGTCATGCGTCAGTATTACAAACATCATTAAAACACTGTGCTTAACTTAATTAATAATTCGCTAATAAACTGCGCAGTGACCAACAGTAGTGCTATCTAAATCAGGGGTCTCAAACACGCGGCCCACCATGGCATTTTGTGCGGTCCGCGATGCGTTTGGGAAATTTCATACAAACAACACCTAAGTTATTTAGTTTATTCACCGGTGTTTTAAAGTTCTTGGCCATCGAGTGAACAAGTTCCTTTTTGAACGAACTTTGATTATTACACGAGTGTAGAAACGGCTAGAAATTATTTGCCTGCAACTCGCAGCAAATAAGATGTGAAAGCTGTTTCTAGTAAGGTTAAGGTACCGCCATTTTTGCGTCAGTGTCATAATGCGACCCTCGGGTTACTTTGTAGGTCCAATTTGGCCCACGGAGCAATTTGAATTTGAGACCCCTGATCTAACTGATGTTGAGCTTTAATCGCTCAAAATCACATTCATTTCAAAACCCGAAAAAACTTTTTTCCTCAGCTACCTGAAACCCGGGTTTTGAAATTTTGTACCGAAATGGAACACTACCTGGTTCCGTACTTAACTAGTGCAGTCATGGCTTTAGTGTGGCACATGTATTAGTAAACCTGCCTAACTTATCGTCTTGCTTTAGAAAATTCGTTCTAGCCCTATTCTTCTAGCATGTGTTTGAACTTTTATCACAAACGAAGATCCCAAACTTCAGGGATAGCCTATGTCAAGGGTGACGGAATCTTTGAATGCTACTATTTCGGGAAAATGGATCAGGTGTGTTTGGGGCGAATAAGGCCTTATCTGGCATCCATGAGTTGTGTGAAAGTTTTTAGAAGCAAGGTTAAGGTTATGAGCTTTCACGGCTTTCACTGGTTGCAAAAGTTAGGGTCTGGTAACGCGTCATTTGGAGCCAAAGTGGTGTAGTAGGTAGGTGCGTTCAACATTTGACTGGCACTCATATTACACTTTACTAAACCTTTTTTCCCAAGGCGTGGTACTTGTAACACCGAAATTGCAACTAAACAACATTTTTAAAGAAATGTGCCACGTTAATATCCGTTTTGGCTTTAACAATATTAATCAAAAGGTCGTAGAAGAACAAGCGGTTTGACGTGACCACAAACTTCTAATAAAAACCAACATGTCAAGATTTCTCTGATCACTTTGAAAGTTTCAGCAGTTTGCACAGTTCAACAGTGCCCTGATGTTATAAAGTTTCATTAAGACAAATAGAGAACTGCCTCAGAAAAAGTCGTACACTAACAAAAGGATAAAAAATGCCTCAGAATAGAAATACCAATATTTTAAACTATCTCCAGCATTTTGACAATTTCAGCATATTTTTGGTTGAAATACCAATCATTTACGAGAGTTTCGATTAAATAGCCCGTCTCAAGATAAATCGCGTAAGGAGATAATTAACCAGTAGTACAAAGAAAAATTCAAATAAGACTGTTCTTTAAAATGATTAGAATACATCTTTGTTCTTTGAAAGTTTCTGCAAAAATGTCAAAATTGCTATGCAATGTTTTGAAAATCTCGGGGGGGGGGAAATGCCCCAAATGACCCCCCTGGTTGCGCGCCTGGATTTAATTGAACGAGGAGGTTCTGTCCCTATGAAAAGTCAGCTTTAAGGAGAGGAGTCTCTTCAGACTTACCTCCAGTCAGCGTGTGCGTGCTGACCGGGAAGTGCAACTATCACGAAAACAGACAAAACAAAAACCAAATCAATGACGGAGCCGCTCTTCGAAGCTTATCAACATGCCAACGTCAGCATCACACAGAACGCATTTAAGTTAAACTGACCAAACGCACGAACTGGCAGGTGCACGCCAGGGTCACCAACATGGTGCCAACGGGCAGCAGGTCGCCCGCGCGGACCACGTGGGTCGCCTGCGGGGTTGTTCTTAAAATAGCAGCAACATGAAAAGTGTCTTCACACAGATGAATATTATTAATTTTTATTAACAGTAACATAATTAAAGATAAATTGAGCAAAATTTTTATTTCAGAACTGTGTACCAAACTAGTAGCCCTTCGCATTAATCGGTACACAAGAAGTAGCTCGCAGTTTCAAAAAGGTTGGTGACCCCTGGTGTATACAAATGTTAAACGTACTTGAATTGAGGGAGCAGTGTCGTAGTTCGCCGTTGCAAACGTCGTTGTCGGTGAAAACAACTTGTAGTCCTTCCGTTGCCAGTGGGAGTGACTCTCCTCGTGACTGGCAGCGATGTGATGCACCCACTTCACGTTGCGGGCACCGACGTATCCGGGCACAATGACGCGAATCGGAAACCCGTGGTCCCTGCGAATAGCTGTTCGAGCCACACGAAATGGACATATTTGTACTGGATGTCTTCCACGCACGGCTCCTCATTGTTTCAACCCTCCCCATGGCTCGCCATACTTCTAAGATATGTTCAGACAGGCAAAAAACAGCACGTCGTTTTTGGATAATGTACACGCAACACAAGACTCGTAGCCAAACTACAGAATTAATCCAGGTCAGTGCACACGGCCAGAGTTTCCGTTACAAGTCCTCAGTGCGAAACACATTTGCTCAGGAATGCCTTCCGGAAGATTAATGTCATCTAGAACAGACTCTATGTTACACCTAGGAAAAGCATCCACACAGAAAAGGACGCTTAAAATGAAGGATGCCGTTCAGAGATATTTGCTCGAACGCTCATGTTTAAGGTAATTTTTTTGTGAGGGAGATTATGTAAAAAACAAAAATGATTTCAAAAAGGTGTCTTATTTATTTCTTCATAGTCCGAACGATATGTTTGGAAGCCAGGTAAAACTGAAATAGCAATTGCGAAATACAAAAGGCACTTGATACAGAAATATAAAATAAATTATTTTTAAAGCTTACCGCGGTATATCAACACCGTTCATCTTGTACGCCAGAATAACATCTCCGTCACAGCTCATTGCTTTCTTGACCGGTATTGACGCCCCGTAGCAAGATTTTGAAATGTCAATATCGCTCCCATTGAAATGAATATGTTTCAGGCTTTTGTCCGATGGGTCGAATCCCGCGTCGAGGAGAACTTCGCGCAATCTTGAGGAAAAAAAGGTCATATGCGCATGCGCAACTGTATGGCCGTGCAGGTCTTTCGAATCGTTGTGCAGTAATTTTCAGTTGCCGCCCAGCAGCGACTGACGCTACTTCATGGCATCATCTTAAAGCTCAGTCTGATCCGGCATTAAACAGCGCTGCTCGGTCCTTGCTTCTACCCACGCACAGCAAAATGCAGGCAGTACGTGATCTGAAAGCAGTCCTAGCGCGGTACGCTTTTCTGTTCTCGATTTTATCCAACGCGAGATCGGTCTATGTTAGGGAGGATTTTATAATAAAGCATTATGAGGTATACAGCGAAAGAAGGATCAGTTGGAAGTGCGAAGAAAATAGTGATAGACAAAGGGCTGTGGCATTAAGTAATAAAACACCTGATCCAAACGTGACACAACTTCAAATGCCGGAAACTTTGAATGGCATGATTGGAAATAACAAGATGAGTGGCAGAGCAAGTTGACAAAAACCTTGTGATCATTCGTATGCGAAACGACATTAATAACAGCGTCCGACCACAACACCTTGCAGGGAATTTCACACCAACAGTTAAAAAAGGCTTAATTGAGAAACCCTAGTGGAATAAAATAGACGACCAAACCAAGAGTTAAAAAAGTACCGACAACAACAACACTGTGTTGCTTAAGCGTAAACTAACAAATCCTGAAAACGAGAAACTGCTTTTTTGGATGCATCAAAAACAAGTATTTTGAAATAAGTGCTCTCCACCAGAGGGATAAGCACGGAATCAATCATCAAATTTTTAATAGCAAATCGATTTCACGTAACATCACGAATCCTCAATCCTAAAAACTGCAAGCAATTCTGTTTAATAATTTGCTTAAAAAGCAGAGCCCAGTCGGATGATTCTTCGAAATCTTACAGAAAACCTAGAGCGTTTAATTGAAGTGTTTTGAAGGAAGAAATTGGCAAGAATCCAATTTCAACAAAAAAGGGACATGGTGGCGACTCCGACACTCGGGTTCAGCCCGAGTCTTCGATTACGATTTATATTGCAGAACGTCAGCTTGCTCATTTTGTATATTTGTGCCACCACCCAATTCACTGATTACGGTTGTTAACTCGGGCTCTTTCAATGGTCCTTGTCAGTGTTCATATATTTTCGTTTCATGTCTGGACTTGTGTTCATTGTGCAGGTGACATCAATAACAGAATATCGTTCGTAATAGGCAGAAACACCAGGCTTTCTATATGTTTTCGAGGAATCAGCTGACTGCGCTCTGCTTTCATCTTTTTACGCAGTAGGCATTCTCTCGAGTACGTTCTCTCGCATTAGGCTACTCGGGCTCATACGTTAGAGCCCGAGCTGCCCTCCGCCATAAAGTATTTTGTCAAATATAATTCATGTCAAATTTAATGTTTTCGAAGCAATGGATTTGCTTTGAACATTGAATTTAAATTCCAATCCAATGGACGGTCCCCATTCGAGAATAATTTCAAACCAACGATGAACTGTCCAGTAACTTAGGCTGATCTGAGCCTTGTACGCAGAGGTTTACTCGGGCTCATCCGTCAGAGCCTAAGCTGACCCTGATTTTTCCTATTTTCGTAGTTTCATTCTCTCGCATACGTTCTCTTGCGCATTACTCGGGCTCTAACGGATGAGCCCGAGCTGCCATCTGCGATTAAGTATTTTTGAAAATATAATTCATATCAGATTGAATATTTTTGAAGCAATGGATTTGCATAGAAACACTGAATTTGAATTCCAATCCAATGGACAGTTCCATTATAGAGAATGAGTTCAAACGAACAAAAAAGTGTCCAGTAACTCGGGACTGGCGTTATCATTGCTTTGTGACGTGCGTTACGTAACAACGGACAAGTTATCATGAGAACTTCCGTAACTAACGTTACAGACCTATGATAGTGCTAGCCAGAATGAGAGCAAATGGAAATTTCAGTTCAGTGACATAAGACTCGAAACGGTTGCATTCAGTCAGTATAAAGTGTGTGATGAGCCCGAGTGACGCTATTGACCTGGAGTCGGCCCTGATCTTAAATATTCCAAACCTAGATACAGATTCAATTATTGTTTTGCTAGAAAACTGACCGAAAACGAACTCTTTGAATGAAGGCCATAAGCTAGCTCCAACAAAAAATTATAACAAAATTTATGTCCCGCTTTTTAAAAAACGACATTCAAAAACATGAAAATACTCGGACAAACTTTTCTCTACAACGCAGCCTTCGCACAAACAAATGCACATTTAGCTACAAATTCAAGGAAAGGTGCTGAAGAAGTTAATTGTGTGCCACACAACAAACACACGAGACGGGGATAATTGGTTGGTGCTGAGTAATTGCAAACATGAAATCATTTACAACCGCTGCTACAGAAGACCAAGGCCGGTTTTAATGGATTTGAAAATTACTGCGACAAAATAAGGGTTTTTATGATCGATCAAACAAAAAGCAAGTTTAAATTATAAGTTGTTTGAAATTTTGACTATTAAGAAAATACAGGAAGAACTTAACTTGACAGATGCTAAAATTTGTTTCAAGCAAGCACTATCTGTTTTTGACAGTACAACAAGAAAATCTACACGGCCAAAAAGGTTTTCGTTGAACACAGACGGCAAAATACAGATGGTGCACTTAGTGTAACTATTCTGAGTTCATTCAACGTTTCCAGGAAAAGAGCAGCATAGGTTAGACGTGTATGTTACAGTGTGAAACAAATACAGGTAATAAAAGAAGATAAATGCAGGTAATCTGCTGACGCTAATGTAGCGAAATAAAACCATCCGATCTTGAAGCTTGTTAAGAGAACAGTAATACGACGCTTCGTTGAACATGGTTGAACACTCGTAAAACACCTATATACAGCAGGTCGTCTTAGCAACAAGCTGATGAGGTTATGATGGCGTCACTTCAGCGACCCCGATCACGTGGAATCATCAAGACCAAATACAGTAGAAAAAGTGTTGATCGTTGTCTTCGGTTGTTTTTTTTCTTTAAATATTGAACAAAGCTACGCTTTTATCCACTGCTCCATGACCGACGCCGGTCTACCACATCAGAGAGCTAGCTCACCACTGTTCAAAACGGAAATCGCATGACCAACGAACCTTAACCCCGTCCATCTGGCAGTGCCGATCGCGCAAAGACCCCAGGACAAGCCTTTTACTTCTTTGTATTGTGACATTTCTTGTCGGCGGTTTCCAGCACATTGAATGGTTGTTGTTATGGTGACAGGCTTATACTTCGTCTTCAGATCATGCAAAGATAATTCTAATTTCTTTCCTCCGATCTCCACCTTCAACCTGTGTGATAAGTAGGGCAACCAAAAGTCAATAAAGTCAAAATTTTCTGCCGTTTCTGAAGTTTATGAAGCGTCCACAAACCAAATTTCAAGTTATTAAGTCAAAAAAGGCAAAATTTATCATTAGGTCAAACTTTTTTGCAGCACAGTTTTGTCTCTTACATATCGATACTTTATTGAAACTACAACAGATATTGATATGCTTTTGCAAGTTTAGTTGCAATTCTGTAATAATAATGGGTTTATTGCGATTCCTAACATAATAATGTTATTTTGCCCACTACTTGACGATTGAATACTATGTAGGATAGGCATGGTAGACAGGAAATGTGGTCTTACAGTACTTGGTTTGGTAAATGCTCAATCCATTTTGCATATAGTATTTCAGCTTTATGATGTTCTCAGGTTTGACTCTACTGCAGTTATTAATGTACTTATCAATATATCATCCCCGAAATTAAACAACCAAATTTTTTTATTTCGAAGCTTAGAGTGCATGAAGACACTTTTGGGTTAACCTCAACACCTAAGGCTGAATTATTCTGCAGTTGCAAACNCAGAAAATAAGTCNAAAAAAAATTCAAAATTTGTAAATTATAAAGTCAAAAATTTTAAGTTTTTAGGTAAAAAAATTGGTTGCCCCAGTGATAAGGTTTTCAGGTTTGGTGCAAATCGTGGTGTACGTTGCGCCGGAAACCGCAATTTTTTTGCGATAAAATGGAAAAGCTATCAAAGAAGCGTCAAGTGCTCAAAAACAACTTTTCTGCACCGCGTGCCATGAAGCGCTGCAGACTGAAACAAATTGCAAGACACCCGAACTATTCATCCGTACTGCACGCCGCGCTTGCTCGGACATGATTCATGCGGTTGCGGTCAGAGTCGTAGCTGGAAATCGGAATCAGAAACGGCAACAGTTAAAAATACTGTGGCGGAGATGGGATATTTCCCTGTGACGGATAGCGTGGATAGCAGGAAAATTAGGCAGTTTTGCTCAATCACTGTTTGGAAGACATTTTTGAACAGAAAGTATATTCCGAAATTTCGAGGACAGTGACGGTAATTTTCGCACCTGGTCTCCACGCCTCTGGGTAAGCTAACAACTAGCACTGATTGAAGATCGAATCGAATTTTTCAAATTGTCAGCAGCGACGTCGAGATGCAACCAACCCCACACCATGAAACTTACCGTGACGTCGTGAAAGAGCTGAGCGATATCACACAAAACACGAGTAACTCGGTTAACTCAAACGACATCATTCAGTGCATTCAACTGACTTGTAGGATTCAGGATCGATGTCAGGAACAGGGAGATGGTTTCGAACGTAGAAGAGCTCGTTAGGAGTTATGAAGGAATCAGTCAAAAGTTGCACAGGTGGTTCAGCGTTGAACGGTTTGGCTGAGTTGACCTTGAATACAGGCAACCGCGGTGGTTCCTTGGCGAACGGGTCGTCCAAGTTCAAAACTTTCTAAAAAAGAAACATTTGTCATTGCCTTGTAGCTGAAAGAGCAGAAACGCAATAACAATGTTGAGGCTCAAGTGTTAACACATCCGTTGAATTAGTTGCTGTTTCTGACAACAGCTGGCAATTGATTTAATTATGACAAGCGTATGATTGCACAACAAATAATTTGAAAACATTCTTCCGGCAAAACGAAATAAATTAGGATGTACATTTTCGCTGCACTAACGCAGGCCAACATGACCTTGTTGCCTCCTGTGAAATACGTTTTCGAACTAGCGACGCAGGGTGCTTCGGCAAAATGCCGCTGGCACAGAAGCAGATTGCGAGAAGGGTGATGATCTCTAATTTTAAGAAAAAACGATTGAGGGCGTCGCGCCATTTGGCAGTGCAGAACTTTCCTGGCTTTACTTTTGTTTGCGGCTTATAATGACGGCGGATGTAACACTGGAATGCTTGAGCGGGAAGAACACCGCTCGATTATTGGAAAGCACCACACATTCCCAACGTCATTTTGCCAAAAAATGCCAACGATGCCAAAAAAAGTAAGTTCACAGCCGGAGTTGATGTTACTGAAACAGCTAAGAAGTGGTGACTTTATAGTTGATACTTTCTGTTGCTAACCGCACTAGTTTTCCTTGTTGTTTGATTAAGGCAAGGGTCTCCAAACTACGGCCCGGGGACCAAATGCGGCCCACGAAAATCATTTTGTTACTGATGAAAAAATATTTACGAAAAATTGGTTGGTTTGGTAGAATGTAACATATCCCAAAACAATCACATTACGTCAGGCGTCCGACCCTCGACATATTACGTAATAACTTATGTGGCACTCAAACAAAGAAATTTGGAGACCCTGGAAGTAAAGCAAAAGGTTCAGCAAGCATGAAAAAACCACACGCTGAAGTATTTGTAGTTCATCCAAGGGGGATTTTTGTCAGGGGTCAATCAGCCAGTGAGCAACATGGATCAAGCTTAACTTGCTTCGCCACTGTCCCTCAACACAAACTGCATCGTTTGCCTGACCAACTACTCGTCGCTTCACCATGCACTGCACATCCTTACACTGATGAACTTTTGCAAAACTAATGAAGTTGAGTGATCGCATGTAACTTTCGCAAAATAACATAGTTCAAAAAACAAAGGGTTCTACGACACGACAAAGCAAAGAAACCTGATCTTTTTTCGAAAGGTTGCCGATTCTGTATTGGTGCAATATTTCTAGAACTTCCGGGGTTTGATGAACAGCATACATGTTCCAAAATGCATCTATTGGTCCACCAGCTCCAAGCAAAATCTTGTCACCTGCAAGTTTATACACCAAGATGTTTGGCGCTGTATACCATTGCAACTTGAAAGAAAATGCCGACATCAAAACTCCAAAAGATTTACAGGTATTATTCTTAAAAACTGCAACACCAAAGCATGATCAGCTATCTTGGCGAGAGACATTTTCGAAACACGAGTGTGCCTTGGCCAGCCACCTGTTAGACAACCCAGCATACCAGATCTCTCCTCGCGCTATGTTGCTGCAAGTGCAAGCGCCGCAAGTGTGCCTCACAGCTTCGTCAGCATACACAAACAGAAGTGTTGGAAACGTTGTTGTAATGTTTGTTTTTTGAGAATCAGATTCACAAACTTTTAAGGCAGCACTGGAAAAATAGTTGAAACTTCTGGACCAGATTTATTAGTTCAGGCTAATAGAAAACCTGTTTTTGGAGAATATTTTGTGGGATTGGTAAATATAGCGTTTTATATCTACGGCAACCAGCTGACTGAGTGTGAATTTAACCGTATTCCGTACGTGCCGGACTTTAACCCACAAATTAGACCTTACCGAAATCCGTGTTCTGTATGAAATCGTGTGAATACGCGCTGCAAACACAAGGAACGAATTCGACGCTACTGCGTCACAAATATTAGCATAAATTAAGTTGTCAGTTAATCCGGATGGACTACCACAAAACCAGACCGCTAGGTGCTTCAAGTAACGAGTGCCTCATCAACGGATTTACGTGATATTGTTATAGGAATGCAATTATTTATTATTATTCGTTCAAAATCCATACCTACTCCCTTTAACTACAGAGCAAATGGGTACGCTATATGCAAAACTGGAAGGTTACCAAAGGTCAGGCGCACTTGCTAGCTTGTTTAGCTGCTGAACAACCATGATGTGAGTGACCCCAAACCAACACCTCTCTACCAACGCCACTGTAATCAGCAATCAGCCAATTAGACAGCTGTATCGGTTGAGATCACATAGTGGCAAGCTTCAAAATGCATTTCAAAATCTTGAGCTGCCGAAAGTTTCAAGAGCGTGGAATGCAAAACAATGACAGAAAAAAACTGACATATGAAAATGATGGCAGCGTTCAATATTGTAAAACGGATTAATCTGAACAATGTTGTATTAACGAAGATGTTTGATGAAACTATCAAACAACATTCAAGCGAAAGTTACTGCCTTTGCAAACACAGAGCAATGGTTTGGACATCATTAAAAGCTTAATAAAACACTCCGCTAAATTTCTACTACCCATTACTGTAGTTGTTTGGGCGAATGAAGTCAACTAAAAAAAGATAGGGCCGGCAATCTGAAAACGTTGTTCGCTTTTTAACCCCTTGCCCTCTATTGGTTGAGCTCATGGGCGCAATTAGGTGCGGGCCGCGTCACACCACTTTTTCAGACTAAGGACATAATATGCTACTGTATGCCCTCCCACTTTTTCTCTTTAGGTTATACAAGTGACGTTTGTCACGTTTTATGTGAAGAGTTTTCATGTTTGATGTTGCCGATAGTAAATTTGATATTGAGAAAAAGTTTGGTGTGGTACTGATGATTTTGGTATTTATTTACAAGCTTTTGTTTTGATTAAAATGATATTTAGCATTTCGCAAATTTTTAGAGACCACGAAAGATTGTGAAATGCTTCCGTCCGACTGCACTGCAGAAGAGGTGCTGAAACTTGGTTGGCGACAGTGTCTTAAAATTTACTGAAATTCGTGCCGACATATTTGCACTTCTCCGCGTGAAATGGAAACAACCGGATGCTGACTTTCCAGCGACTGACACATAACTAGTCATAAAACTTGTCATTACCGTAGTAAAATCCTTATCGTCCACACATAGACAAATATGTTGTAGCCAACAGGCATCAATATCCAAACACGACAAACCGGTTTAACTTCATCAAAACTAAGGTAAAGTTCGCCAAAGTTATTGTCATCGAATCATTGAGCGACACATCTGGCCAGAGCAGCAGCAAGTACCACACATGATTTCGGAAGCAATAACAGTCTGAAGCACAGGTGCTTTTGAACAAAAATTTAGAAGTTGCAGGCATATTGCCAGCTGTCCTTGTCGTAGCAAAATACCATCCGGATCAAAAGGTGCTGTCCTTTTTGGCAAAAAAATTACGAACGTGCTGCTGGTCTCTCCACATCCTCAATTTAGGCCTAAAATTTTCTATCTACCTCATGGAAACCATCAGTCTCTCTGTGGAGATAAATATTCATAAAGTTTCTTCAACTACAGCCTCCATTCTTTTTTAGGAAACTATTGTAAAAGATCTCATAATTCATAAAAAGCAGCTAATTGCGTCTCACCGCCTGGGTGAGAGTCCACAAAACGCGTTATATCATAGACGCCATCTTTGTACGACACCCATATTCCGGAATCCTTTGAGTTGTGCTTGGCGACGTCATCCGATGTGTAAATTGGTACAGACTGCAAAAGATACAGCAAGACTACAAAAGATACAGCAAATGCCAACAGGTTATACTCAACTGTTCTTGCTACTGTTCTCTTATTTTAACTGGGTAAACGGTCTGATACTTAGCACTTATGGGTGACAACGTTTGATACACAGTGTCCTATTTGGAGTTATTTTGTTTTCTTGTATTGTCATGCGCGCGAGTGCATTTTTGTTGCGCGCCGTTAATTGTTTGGCTTGCGTTGATTGTTTGCGACGTGGCGTTGGTTCTTTGCGCCTCCTTGTTCAGAAG
>JGI24021J15306_10001318_pt1 | contig 23884 bp, 12 predicted proteins | sample Ectturendosymbi1_FD_15306 | JGI IMG/M metagenome (IMG submission 15306) | reverse complement strand
GAGATGTTAAGCATACCACCTGTTCTTTGGTCGACCTCTGGGTCACTTTTCCGTGGTGTAGCCAGCATTAGTTGCCCGCCAATCTTTCTCGGGGCATTCTGGTCGCTGGTAAGGATCTCTCTGCATTCGGAGGATAAGTTGGCGACATTCAGGGTGAAATTTTTATGAATCTCACAGCTGTTCTCACGAAATGTCACGCCGTGAACTAATCGCAAAAATTCCATCTCTGCCGCTTGTAGTTGACCTAACANCGTTTCAGACATTACTCAAAATTCATGAACATAAATGANGATAGGAACAAAGACTGACATTATAACTTGAAGCTGTGTGTTGTTTGAAAGCTGCCGTTTAGTGATCACGAAGCGATAAAGCTCACGCAGAACTACGTTTTGCTCACTAATCCGTGTATCAGCTTGTTCCTTCTGTCTTCCATTATTTGTGAATACTTACCCGAGGTGATTGAACGCCTCAACCAACTGTAGTGTATTGCCGCTTACTACTCACATACATTGACTTCGGTTTCTCGAGAAACATAATACCTCAACCTTTTTACTGCTGATTTTTATTCCGGCTTGGTCGCACGCAGCTACAAACCGATCAAGTGCCTGTTCAGAGGATGCAGACAGCATCAAATGGTCCGCAAAAAGTAAGTTGGTCCCGCAGCTTCCAACAGTAATACTCCAGTGGCCTCGGCTGTAATTGTCTATCCAGCTCATATAGACCAGCTATGTCCAACCCGCGGGCCGCATGCGGCCCAGTCGAGGGTTTTGTGGCCCAGTTTAGTTTTCGCTGTAGTAAAAGTATCCTACACACTGACATCCTGTTCATGTTTTGATAATCTTGAATTTGACATTTTTGAGGCAAGTGCTCTTCAGTGCCACTTTGTCACATCTGTTACCGTTGCATATAGGATTCCAAAACTTTCAGTATATTCGTTAAAGCTAAATTTAGTTTGCTAAGATCAAAGTAAGCCATTCAATGGGCGACCCTCGATAATATGTCATTCAGTGGGCGGCCCAGGTCAAGATAGTGATGTAGTTTTTGGCTCAGTAAGCCATTAGGTTGGACATAGCTGATATAGACCAACCATGCCCAACCGAAATGCCTTTCTGGGCCGAAACTCTGTGACTATCTTCGTGAGAGCCACGCACTTTCACTGTAGCAAACCAAAGTTTAGGTTAAAGCTACTGAGAGCATTGGCATACTAGCCACAATGGTATGACTGTATGGTGCTTTTCATCACTCCCAAACTGTGTTGCCATAGGCTAATTTCGTGCTAATGGAACAGAAAGGGCATGCTGTTTCCGTTTAGTGTAGAGGAACACACGAGTGGAGATGAGAAAACTAGAAATCACTTTTGCACCGAATTGTCAGTGGATTGCAGAACTCTTCCACCAGAGCGTAGTATATGATAATCAGGCAGTATGGACCATTGCGTCGAAAATTTCAAATTTTGATATTATGAAAATAAAGATAGGCTGTCATGTATTGTACATGCACGATAATGAAAAGCTTACCAGGTCGCACAAAACCTTCGACTGGGACCATTGCGGGCCGCGGGTTGGACATGGCTGATACAAACCATGAAGAGAAGTGATGACAGCACACACCCTCGTCGGAGTGAAACACCCACGCTGAACCTGTTTTTATTCAACTCCACTGACACGGCCACCAACCTCTGAGCAGCAATACAATGACTTAACAGGTGGTCGTCAACACTGTACTCTGGCAAATTCCCCAAAGCGTTTCTCGAGCAACCTGGTCGTATACTTTCTCGAGTTGCGAGAGTTGTTAGAATAAACCAACTGAAACGTTGCAGAAATCAACCAGTGGCCGTTAACCCAATTAATTTCTGCACCAGATGTACTTAAAGCAAATCTCCGTGTTGGAAAAAGTGCTATGATGCATAGGTCAGCATGGCTATGTCATCTCATCAAACCCTTCTATACCCCTGCATCGTTTCCAACGTGTAATTAAAGTCTGCCAAAAGGTTCGTAGATTCGTTAGCTTAAAGCCTTCACAAGGCATCACCAGTTCCCTCCAAGAATCCCGAGTACTGTGCGCTTGTGTTGAGCGGAATACTTGTATCCAACGGAGGAGGCTTTCAGCCTGAACAGCACACCATTCCTCCCAGTGCGATCCATTCATTAACACAGTTTGCTAGCTATGTTCTTAGAATACCCCCATCCTAGGTAAACTGTTGGATTTTGCTAGCTCAACGACAGAGTAGATGAGTTTCCGCCCAGCTTCACTATTAGAACCCCGGGTCTTCGTCGAAGATATGCCAACAACATATGAGGAATGTCGTTTGTCTCTACTTAAACGAGTTCTTGCTCTTTCGCTCTAAGGGAAGTGATGTTCCAGTTCCCAATCACTAATATAGCAAGGTCGGCGTCCCCATTCGCCTCCCCAGATGTGTAGCGGCCGAAAAGTGCAGTCTCCACTTGCGGGAATCCCCTAAAAACCAAACGGGTCATTCTATGTCAAATGAGCCAAAAAAACTGGAAAAGTCAATGGGGAAGCGTTGCGGGCATATCGTGAGTCCACTGAGTATACTGCATGAGAAGTCATGAAGCAATCAATGCAACTGAGAAGTAGAGGTTATGTTTTGCGCTATCATTTTGCTTAATGCGACAGAACGGACGATATTTTCGTAACTTCTGCCTTAAAACCTCGTCACAAAGCAATACGTGCCCCTCTCCAAGTTGCTTGAAGCTGATTTCCGTCATCCGTAGTTCTTTGCGTCGTCTTTCTGCAATGTGGAATCTTCGGCATGACATCGTCAATAAAATGTGGAAGTCTGGCGAACATGTACTCAAATATGAGACGTTTATTTTTGCTTACCATTGTGCTTTTTCCGCTCGTGCTTTTCTACAGGAACCGTTTCTCCTCGCCTATTGAATTAGATTCGCAGCCGTTGTTTTAACCAGGTTTGGCTTTGCCCCCTCTTTGAGCAGTAAAAACTGTATATTCTTGTGCTGAAGCACTTACTGAAACGTCCGAGCTAGCAGTCGAAAGTTTGGTTGGCATCCTTTTATCCGCTCCACAACCTTCTCGGTGACAAATGTTTTACGATTGTGTTTGCAACGCTAGCTAAGTTTGGCGAATGTGTCGTGTTTCTTTTATGAAGCTGTGGATTGCCTGTGACGGGGGTTCGTGATGTGATTACCAGTCGTGAACCTTGTTTGGTTTTTGAACAACCGGACGTGCTGGTAGAATTATAACTTGATAATTTTCAAATTGAAACATAATCATAAGCTTTTTTCCTTTGTTAGCGATGCAATAATTACCTCACCACACACCAGGTAGAACTCGAGGTAAATTTCGCAAGAAGTGATGTCCTACGGCATAAATGTAGACTGACCGCTGTTTTGGTTGTGCGCAAGGACTGTTGTATAGTAACAGACTTGTAATTTGAGGATTTTAAAGCTTTTACCGTGAAACAAGCACCTAGACTGCTGTTGTAAGCATTTCTGACCGCAGACGTTGCATTAGTTAGTACGTCTTTGGTTTTAAGTGGCACGAAAATGAATAAAGAGAACTCTGTTGCCATTTGGACCTAGACCCAGCGCCAAAAGAATTTACTGGGATTTTTAGAATGATGGTTTTGGTTGAATTTATGTTGCTGCTGATTTGTTTGTAGTACTGGGGGTTTTAACCTTGTTTCTAGGGAAATGAGGACCATGATGTTGTCTTTGGTTCTTAGCACTGATTAAAGTTCTCTTCAAACCGTTCGGTCTATTCCCCTACAACCCTATTTGTTTTCACTTGTCGTGAGCATTAAATGTAAACTCGCCTTATCTTTGCCAGCTCAAGAGAGCAACAAACGTTCTTAATTACAACTCTGAGATGCATATTTTATAAGCTCTAAATTTTGTGCTCTTCAGTGACATCGCTGGTATGCTGGTGTTGATCACCGATACTTGCAAAGTCTCGTGCTGCTACTTGGGAACTGCTCCCGTGATGTTCAGCCTTCCCCGGTCCAAGCAACGTGAAATGAATGTAGATACATTAGATTCTAGACTGTGCCAATTAAATGGTAAAATTGCCGAGCTGCATGCGACCAAAGGTGAGATGGTCTTATAAACTGAATTGTTAAATAACGGCGTTCTTCGCTAGTTGCGTTTACATTTTCTTGAGCAGATAGAATACCTTGCCAGCGCCCAAAAATATTTTGAGGTAACCGCAAACATCACATTAATCACTGTGTATAGTAAATCTGTTTAAAGTCAATGTGGTCGAAAATTGTTGAGGTAATTTTCCGTTATGTCATTCAGTTATCAAACCACTGTTATATGTAGTCTGTTTCCATACTATCTGATTCAATTAACCCTTTTTGGTGCTTCTTCAAATCGAAAATTTGAAGCAATCCTCCTGTTTTGCAACTTTCAACAGGAAGCGACATACTTGTGGAGAAGAGTACGGAAGATCTTGCACTAAACGTGGAAGTACCGGGTGACTTGGATAAACGATCCGTAAGTCGGCTGTTGAGCTACTCCTATAGTTTTGAGGGTGTAGGACAGCAGTGAACACCACCCGTCGATCTGAAAGGATCGCTTGTGGATTCCGCCGTTGTGAATAAACAAAGAAAGAACATCGAACCCACTGTACAATACTAATCTTTATTGGCTGGCCGTGACGCACATATTCATAGCACGAAACTGATGCTGAGAAATACAAAGCTTTAGATTATTTGAAAACATGCGTATCTATTGTTTTCCTATTTTAATGCTGGCTAATACTAGTGCAAGTGTTTGCAGCATTAGGCGGTTATCTTTTTAAATGCAAAACTTCGTTTGTTGTTCATTTGTTTAAAATTTAGGTGGCAACCCTTGAATCTCCCGCTCTTGCCGCGGACATACCTTCAATCACAGTGCAGGTAAGTTCAGCTTGGAATTTTTCTCTGCTGGAATAAAGTGTTTCACAACCACGGTGTTTTTTTAAATTCCTTCAGATAATTTTGTCCTGTAATTATATGTTTTTAACATCTCAATTAGTTGCTTGCGTGAAAAAAATTTCCTTCTTTTTCAGTTTTGATGGCAGTCGTCCATCCCCAGGGCCAAATCTGCTAGAAAGCTCTTATCGCGGTCAAACGTTGTACCTTGAAACGGTTTCAGTTAAACGGGCCCTTGCCACTGCAACACTGTTCTTGTTAGATAACGATTTTTCGCACACGCTCAGAAGTACAAATCTCAAATTATTCGTGAAATCACCATAAAGTGCGAAATACTTGTTTGCTACAGTAAAACTGACTTCTGTGGCTTTGACTCACAAAGACCGCAGCGCTAAATTGTTGTCGCTCATGACGTCAAACGAAGTTCTGCGCCCAACGATTGAAATGATTTCCATGTCGAAAACATTACTATAGTGCGTGTGTAGAGAAGACAGTTTGCTTGCAACTCGAGCTGACCATCGGTGGTTAACGTAACGTCCGTATGCGTTGCAATATGCCGTCAAAATACAGCTTGGTGCCGTGGTTTTGTTGCGGACGAAGCAGATCCCGGAATTATGTAAGTTGGAACCGCGTCGTGTTTTTTTCAGGTCTTGTTGAAAGCTTCCCGGCGCGTCACTAGTGTGCAGTTGTCAGTGGAAAGTTGCAAACCGATCAAGTCAAATGTCGAGCAACTGTCTATCCAAGCCCTGTGTAAGTTCTGCTGTTGATGATTTTGTGTTCTTTGCGTTTCATCAGACTTTCCGCACATCAGATTGGGCGACGTGGGGGGGGGTTGTTGGAACAAACTTTGTTCATTAAATTCGACACGATTCACTTCTGTGCACAAAACCACTCCATCAGCAGACGCTTATTTACCGCTGCATTTTTTTCTGATTAAACTTGTATGTTTTTCAGCGGACAGCGACCCTGTTCCATTGATCAGATGTTCGTTTTTCCTGGAAGACCCTTATCCGCCATCAAGTCTTTATCAAGATGTCACTGTGCATTACCAACAAGCGTCCGGTAATAACAGCAAACCTTTGCAATATGTTGACCAGTAAACTCATATTGCGTAATTTCACCCAGGAATGCATTTTGTATACTTATCCTTTTCCTGTTCGGTTGTCTTCGTTTCGAATTTCAAAACCGGGATAGGTTGACGCGTCAGTCAACCAAGCCCAAGACGGAGGGTAGCGCTTTTTCACGAGTATTCCTCTGTGTGCTGGCGGTCGTTTTTGTTAGAGATGCAGAGGAGAGTTGCTGTGAAGATTATCTACATGGCCACAGAATAAAGCTTCTCCAATTGCGTTTACGAAATGCCGTCGTCGTGATTGTCACTTAAATCACAAACGCTAGCAATTCTGGTGTCCAGGTGCACCGCGGGTTGTCACCACCAGCGTCTTGCTGCCCTTGTCACTGGTGGCCAGGTCTGCGTCGCCGGTCAAGAAGATGGAGCATCGCGTGACGTTGGAATGCAACAAGCCGTGCATCAATTTAATGGAACTTTTCCCAGGTGCGGTTGTTTGTCTGTAGTTTCATGAAACGTAATAACGTTTTGTGTCCTAATTAGAATCAAAAGTCGAGTTCGTGAAGGTCTCTGTCTGTTTCACCCCTCATGCCCGCATTGTTCGGCCACAAGTGGTCTGTGTTAGTCAGCGACTGTAATAGTCCAAGAAACATCGAACCTTGTTAGGAGTCTTGACTGTCTTGTCCCAACGCAGAAATGCGTGACGTCTGTCTTGTTAGAAGACCTGCACTGAGGCTTCGTTTATGAACCATTCGTCAGATTTTGACCTGTGGAATATACGGCTTGCATGTGGAGCAGCGAGCGACCAGGCGCGATCTTTTTTCGATCAGTTGAACCTGCTTTGCTTTAATAAGATTGGCGTGAAATGCTAAGTTAGATGGCTGATACTATGGTACTACGGTTTCTCTACTTGCAGGTATGATATCCGAAGCCTATTCGCATCCTGCAGCTGCTCTCATCAGCCCCTGACAAATGACTATTAACAATGAAACCTACAAATTAGGGGGATATGAGCGATTTATTTAATGCTTTTTGATACTGTGCAATGAAACTAAGGATATATACTGTACATTCTCGAACATGTCATCAAAAAAATAGAACGTTTTTGCACGAAATAAAGATATAAAATGGTGATTTTTCAATCGTTATTTTCAGTGATTTTCTTGAGCTTATCTACCAGACTTAACGGCTTTCGGCATTTTGCGTTCACATACAGCTATGCCGTCATGCCGCTGCGTCGTATATCGTTTGTAGCAAATGAAAATGACGTATTAGTTATAGCGAGGGTGAAGTGCATGTCCTTTTTAATGCTGGAAGTGCAGTGAACTGTGTCATAAGAAAATCAACAGACGAAGGAATTCCTTACGCTCTAATTATTTCATAAGAATTGTGACGCACTCGATACCCAAACATCCAGCTGTGTGTTAAAAATTTGAAGCCGAATTAATTTTGACGTAAAGAAAACACGGAGCGTAAACGGGACAGCTTCAGGTAACGCCGTGGCCACAACTGTATTTGTCCCCAAAGTTGGGCACACTGCTCCGTGACGCCTGCATGCAACAGGATAGGACTACAGTTTGGGGGGAAACAGGAATAACTTTAGCCATCATGAAACCCAGGTCCACTCTGGCCCAAGCAGTGACGCCTGGCAGGGCTTCAGCTGCGGATCAAATCGTCTTCTGAGGGTGATCTGAGCTCTTCAACCATGCAAGGAAAGTATGAGGGTCCGATAGCCAGGTTCCACTCCGGCTGTCCCTGAAACTGAACCTAGCCTCATCATACTGGCCACGGATTTCTTTGGACAATCTAGAGCAGGGGTTGGGAGCCTGCGTCCAGCAGGCCAGCAGGCCGCACGCGGCTCGCGTTACCATTTAATGTGGCTTGCGCGTCAGAATTTTCGTTGCCAAATTTTGCTGGATTTGCGTATTAAATAAAAAAAAAAAAACGTGCTGGATTTGCGGCGTAATAAAAAAACATTTGTTCCTGGTTGTATTTTTCATCAAACGATAAGATCTGAATTTTCAGTGGTTAGCTAGCCCCTGATATTCCACAACATATATGACCCTTGATAGTAATTAGGCTATCCACCCCTTCTGCATCGTTGGAGTCAGTTCTTTATATCCACTGCTTGGCCGCACAAGATCTCGGAGCAGGTGTTAGACAGCAATTTAATCGTCTCATCATCCAGAACCGTCAGAGCATGCACTCCATGGGGAGGTCGACCCCTGATCTAGGGGATGCGAAGTGTGGTCTGCTGGTGACCAGACAAATCGGTGATTCTAACTCTTCCCCAGGGTCGCTTTGGAAAATTTCTCAAATAAATCATCATCTCGTAGAGATTCTGCCACTGCCACATTGCAACGCAAGTATTAATGCAGATTGAAACAAGTTCACCTTAATGTGGTTTAAATATCTTTGGTGTTGATGACACTGCAGCACTCCAAGACTGGCTACACCTGCAAAAGGGTTTTATAATAAAACTTACCTTAAAACGATCTTGTCCCTGCCATAATCGCAGCATGTTGTAGCTCATTTCTGTTACAACAATCTCCAGCAAACGACTGGAAAAAAATTTTTGAGAATAACATTTAACTGATATCCGCGCAAAAGTGAAGTTTTGCAGCGCAGCTATTTACAAACTCTGCTAACCCCAGATTCATTCCCATAGCATAGTAGTATAAGTGTTATGAGACAGCAGCACAGTTATGATTTACAAACATATGCGCGCATTCGGTGCTACACACTTTTCATGCTGGTGTGTTGTTGAACTCTTTGTGCGAAATCCTGTTTTCTTGTTATAGATTTCGTGTGCGATACCAGCGGCCCGAACTGCATTGCTTTTGAGTATTTTGATGGAATCGTAACGACAATTCTTACATCAAAGTCATCAAGTGAGTTGTTATGTGTTTCTTTTTATTCTTAAGTTACAAACAGACGGCCAAAGGTCACTATCGATGTGGTTTCGAGCTATAGTTCGCCAAGTAGGCGTTCCCCATTATATGACCGGGGTTGTGAGTAATGCTTCTGCAAAATAATCTGCTGTTATTATCGGTGAGATTTGTGAAACGACCACTCTATCATACCTCAAGCGTATTCGCGTGGTTCTAGCAATAAAGTCACAGCAGTGACCCAGACCAAGCCAATTAATCGCATTTTATTTGCACAAGGAAACTTGTTTCGTGTGTTTCACATCTTCAGTCCTTATTCAGATATAATCTATTTGTACAATTAATTGGCTTGGTGTGGGTCACTGCTGTGACTTAAGACTATAATTGCTAGAAATGATAAGTGCAAGCTTGAATCATCGCAAGAAGATGTAAGCATCAGGCAGGAGATTCCTCAAACGGCTTGCTGCAAAGCTAGCGCTTGTAATAATGTTGTCGCATGGTTTCTATTCTCTATTCAGTGATCGTAGCAACATCGCTTATCATGTTTCGACAGATCGCTACCGGGTGCAGAGCGACGCGTACGAAGGTCTGTGGCTGATCACCAGTGAGCTGGTGCGCAGGGTCACCACCATGCAGCCCGACGTGCGATTAACCGTTCAGGACCAACCCGGCTTGGGTGAACTGGCGTTGCTTGTTGATGAGCACTTTCAAGTACAGTACTGTTTTTTTCTGACGCTTTGATCTTTGGACCACAGTTACGGTGCAGCTGATTTAATCATTAAAGTACTATACCGAAGGTGAGCTCGTGGATTGGAAGCTGCTTTGTTATCTATTTGGCATCAGGAAAGGCAGGATATATGGCTATCGGATATTTACAGTACAATCTATATCAAGACTAGAGTAACATACCCATCTTTGTTCGGATTAGTCACTGATTGTAAAAATGCAATGATTCTTTTTACATGTGTTAAAGCTGGATTCTGACGAGATGGAGTGAAAGCTCGAAAGATGTTTTGCTCGTTCCTACTGTCCGGTTTTTAACGCCACTGTTCGTTGTTTTTCAGCTTCGTGTGGCACGCGAAGAAATCCGACGTTTATTGGAACAGCGAGCTCATCAGTACCGAGCGATACAGCGCAGACTGCTGGCCCGCTTCAAAGACAAAACTCCAGCACCGCTGAATTGCCTGGACACCCTCTTGGAAGGAACACACACTCAGGTAGGTAAACCCTTGCAGAGTGTTTAGTCTGGGCACAATACTTGGTATGCAAATGTGCGAAATGATAATTGTTTTATTCATTTTCGCTTTCATCGCTGTAGGTCGGATGAGATAATCGTCGAATCTAAAGTTGAAGTAGGAGGTTGCTCTTCGCTAGCATTAAGTGCTCAAGCATGCTTTTGACTTCTTTGGTTGTAAACGAAAGTAATTGGTTCATAATGACTAGTGCTGTGTGAAATAACTCTTACTCAACTCAACAAGAGATCTCAGTGCGACTTTATCTTGCCTGACTTGCCTCACATCCAATCTCTTGAGCGGTTGCCATTGCGAGTTCCGCTCATGTTACAAGTTATTTTGATATTTGTTTGAAGCTTGACTTATCAATAAACTGTTCTTTTCATGATAGCATTGGGATTGTTCACCGCATCGCGATGGTTGCACGCGGTTCATTGCCAAACATATCTCCAAGCCTGCCTCCATTTTACAATTATTTTTTTGTCGTGGTACTAATCACAAATACTCGAACTGCAAATTTTCGTTATTAATGAATTCGGTTTGGTAAATTCTAACTGTGCGTATTTTGTGGAAGTGAGCCAACCCCGCGGGTTCATTGTGTCAACTCATGTATTGTCTTCTTAGTTGCTGGCTGTGGCAGATGCCATGATGGAAAACGAAGAACTATTGAGGAAATGCAGCAGCAGTTTAAGTAGCGCTTGTCGGTTATTGGTGCTTTTAACCAAACTTTGGAGAGGGTTGCCCGATGGTGAAGAAATGACACTGACTTCGATGCTCTGCGTGGAGCAAACGTTCTGCAAAAATGGTCTGGTAAGTTGAAAATCTTTTTTCCCTTCTTAGTTCAATCACTTTTCGCCACCATCGCAGAGGAACGTATTCGACAAACTTCCACGTTTCCACGCCGGTTGTTTTGAGCGTCACATTACGATGATCACGTGTTACCAGGTGCTGTACACGAGTAGTGGCAATAACTGGCCAGTGTTGCATTATATCAAGGGTGGGGAACCTTTTTACTATCATGGGCCGCATGAATTGTGCATTATCACTGGCGGGCCGAGGAACGAGGAAGAGTGGCTACTCTTAACGTACTATCGAGGAAGAGTGACTACTAGGAAGAGTGACTACTCTTAACGTAGGAAGAGGAAGAGTGACTACTCTACGAGTACTAGGAAACTACTAGGAAGAGTGACTACTCTACGAGGAAGAGTGACTACTCTTAACGTACTATCTACTTGCTTGTCATGGAGCTTCGTTTTGACGCGATGTTGTACTCTGACTTGGATAAAGAAAATTCCGATGCGGGCCATATCAGATGTTCACGCGGACCGCAGGTTCCCCACCCCTGCATTATATAAATGAAAAACACGCCAAGATAAACATTTCTTGCAACGCCAAAAAGACTGGCATTAACCATCAGCGTAAACAGTTTTCAAACTTTCGATTTGAATAGTGAAGTTACTTGGGAAATGGTCAGCAATAATTTGTGTAAACAGGAAAAAACGTCTATTTCAAATCCTTATAAAAAAAAATTTGAGAAGCTATTGCACAATTTGTGGCAGGAGCACCAAGATCCAAAGCACCACCAATGAGTTTATTGATATAGTTTTAGCAATGACAACTATGGAAATGACCAGGCGACAAAGGCCGGGTTGTCGTGCAGCACTCATGCGTTTGTTCATCGCTGAGACATTTACGCGGCTGCTATTCTCCATAAAATCGTGCGATGCGAAGCCGCGGCAATAAATACACTGAGCTGTTAACATGCTGACGCGCAACGGACTACGTGATTTCACTTTGATGAAGGTCAAAGTTGTAGCCACGGCCTTGCAGAAGACGCTCTCCGCCGCAAAGTCGTTATATGCAGACTTGTATTTGAAAATCGGCAACGATAAATGGCTAGGCGCTGTTCGTCTCTATCGGCCACAAGCTTGCCACCTTCAACATTTACCGCAGCCATTTCTGTCTGTCTCATCTCTGTTTAGTAAGCGCGTAGTATTTGACGGATTCCAAGTTGTTCCGCCGTCCTGAAATTTTTTAGCAGTGATTCACGCAGAAAGATTTTCATTCAGCTGCTGGTAATGCAGGTTTCGTGATGAACGTGTGTCTTTAAACTTTACTCCAGGTTCATGTTAGCTTAACCTACAACATGACGTTATCCAGGGCTGGGAAGAAATGGTGGACACCACTTTAACGTCCTTGCTGCGTACGTCGATGTCACGTGCGGGAGCCCGAGATCACGTGACACCAACCAGTCAACTCAGTCTGGAACTCCCTGTTGACACAGTAAAGGTACGTGTCATCTTCTTTAATCTTGAACAATATGAAGTGTCGAAACATACAATATGAAGTTGGATTTCATTTTGCGCAACAGCCTATGAGTCAAAAAATTGACCTAAAAAACGAATGTTAGCTGATACTAGTCTTGCCTGCGCAAAAGGTTGTTTTCCGAAACGGATGTACCGAAATTCATTTCCGATCACTGTTACACATTCGTGTCAAAAGGGGTGCAGACCTGTCCACCGATCACCAACTGGTGGTCTGCAACTTTTGCCTGGAAAAAACAACAGGACCTACAAGAACGTACAGGACTAGGAGGTCCTACTAAACAAAGTGATAGGGCCTGGTGAATAAGAATGTAAGAAAGACCTTCGTAGACAGCGTATCGTCCTTGTTTCGAATGTTCCCGCTATGCACGTTGCAATTGTAACATCGTGTTCTACTCGGGTCTGTGAACAGAAACGACTCGGTGTGGCGAATAATGGCCAAAAAGTAACCTTGAGGTTACTATCAAAGACAAAAATGTTGTCTTATTCTGCAATTGTAAATCCTTGGTAGACGGAGAGAGTATTTCAAAGATCTTTTGAGTCCAGTGACTCTCAGACCATCAGACACACAGGGGTTCGTTCAGGGGTGCAAAATACCATCGCTTCGACCGAATTCTTCCCAGCTATCGAAGCACTGAATGATGCAGGTTGTGATGAAATACGACCTGGAGTGCTCAAAGCATTGAATCGAGAAGTTCTTTGGCTGACTCGTGTGTGTCAAGTTTGCATGGCTTCCTGGAAGAACACCGGAAGATGGGAAACTGGGGTCATCACATGCTAAGGAAGGGAGGCGGAGGGGAATCAACTAACTGCAGACGCATCTCTTTCTTTATCATTGGCTTGTCGACTTCTCGATCTCGTATTCATCGGCACCAGTTTTGCAATTTGTGTTCCGGTACAGCCGGGTTAGCAATTGTTGCGACATGTTGGTTTTCGTACGAACTTATACAATGTAGTAACCTGTATGCTCTACAACACGTGTCACCAACGTGGTGCCCGCGGGCACCAGGTCGCCCGCAAAGACCAAGTAGGTCGCCCGCCGGCCTGTTCTAAAATTAACATTAGCATGATCAATGTCTTAACATTAACGAATATCAATACTAAAATAATTGAAGGTAAATTGAGCAAAATTTTTATTTCAGAAGTGTGTATCAAACTAGTTGCCCTTGACATTAATCGGTGCACAAGAAATTGCTCGCATTTTCGAGAAGGTTGGTGACCCCTGCTCTGCAAGAAATCTACCCTGATTAGTCTGCAGGAAACTTGTAATTTGTTTTTTCTTTACACAGTTGAAGAAACACTTGGCGATTCTAATGGATAAACTTGCAAAGGGGGCAAGACTTCCTGCTTCAGACGCAGCCAAGAGCAAAGTTGCTGCAAGTCACGTTAAAGTTCCGTCAAGTATGTGAATGAGCTGTTGCTATATTGTAGGGCGGCTCTTGGAAGTTGCTATTAGAACCAATGCATTACGAATCGTAAACATACTAAAATAATAAAGCTGGTTGTTTTCGGTCATTGACGGAATTTTTTTTAAACGACTGAAAAAATTATGTCAATACGGTCATAATACCTTTTTCAGTCATACAAAAATGTCCTAAAACGAAAAAATGACAAAGATTTTAATCGATTTCAGACAAATAACCGGAATGTCTCAGCGAAAAAGAAATTCAGGCACAAAGTTGTATGTATACTTTCACGATGTTTGCTTGTAATACTCGTACTTGTACCTTTGACCGCAATCTACACCATCATATGCAGGGCAAGGAAGTAGTCAGTTCTGTGATTCACCAACTGAGCGAAAGTACAAGTTGAAACCTTGGTTTTGCGAAACACAAGATTCGTGTTCTTGGCGTCATTTGGCTCTCAATCTGATAGTATACACGCTTTTCGTCATTTTTTCAATCACCTCAGCCACGCGTAACGCTGTACTTTATAAGTGTGCGTCATCGCGGCTTTATTTGGGGGCTAACAATTTTTTATTCTCATAAGAAACTGGTAAGACGCATCCTTCCAAAGATTCATTCTACGACGACCACGTGGAGTCCAAACCAGATCAGCGGTCGCACAAGCCTTTTGACGTTTCCGACAACGTTACGAAGTAAGTACTGCTGAGTGGTTTGTGGAATATACGAAAGAGTAATAGGAAAATACGCCCATTATTTTATAAAGGTCCTGTTCAGAACCTGTTTCAAGTTACATTACGTAAGCATTTATGTAAATACTAAGTCAGCAAAAACCAGTGGTGAGTTCAACTTCTTCAAAATCCAGGTTTCACTTTGGTCACAACAGCAGCGCAGACCAACACTGATGTATTTTGATTTTTTGAGGCGCTGCGTTCAAGATTTAAAATGGTCTATGCCAGGGGTGGGAACCTATTTACTATCACGGGCCGCATAAATTATGGATTATTACTGGCGGGCCGCAAATAACAACTGATTATATCCTAAAATTCTACTTTTATCTTACTGTGAGGGATGGAGGCTTCTTATTACATCCTACCTAAGTACCTGCTTATCATGGAGCTTCGTTTCAACGTGATTTTGTACTCTAAATTGGGTAACGGAAATGCTGATGCGAGCCGTATCAAATGTTCACGCGGGCCGCAGGTTCCTAACCCCTGCTCTGTGCCTGTTAGTCAGCCTTTCGCCGCGACCGAATTTCACTCGTTCGTGAAAAAAAAGCGGAGCTGATTTAGAAAGCCAATTTTCGATATTCTGCAACTTTCCTGTGCGTGTTTTGATCGATTCCAACACTAAAAATTCGTTTGGATCGATCAGTTCCGTTCCCACTGGCAACATGCTGCTGTTGGTCGTTTGTTCGTTTGTAAAACCAGCAGCGGTGATTGCTCGAAGCGCGTCTCACACTTGCGCTTGTTGCAACGCAGTCTTGAATCAATGTTGCCGGTCGCCGATGATGTAAGACTCCCCCCTTCACTGTCTCCGTTGAAGGAAGCGAAAAGAAAAGGTGAGATGCGCTGAATAAAGTTTTCGTCGCAAGTTTCCGTATCGATGGGTACACAGCGTCGGTGTGCCTCCGCGCTGTCGATAGACGCACGTGTGTGCACGTGATATGGCGCCCATTTTCGTGTCCGAAGCAGATGACGGGTTTGTGTCGGTATAGAGTCGATACTCACAGAACTTTGTGGGTGTTGATGCTAAAAACGGAGCCTGTAATATTGCAGAATTGGCATGCAGTATGGTGTCATGTGGTGGTCCAGATTCTAACCGTTCACTAGCCTTGAACTTTGTCTCGAAGTAGTAGAAATACAAGCGTTTCAAAACTCGGCACGTACGTTTCGCTTTTGCAAAATGGTGACACGATTACAAACGTGGTCTCTCTCCTGCTGACCCTGCGAAAAAGTGTTTTGAAAGACCGCAACAGTCTCTCAAAATGAATAAAACCTTACTTTACGACCATCTTGGTATTTAGATGAAATAGTTGCAATCTCTCAAAATTTCTTAAAGGTCGCCAAGGTCAAACCTTTAAAAAAACCTGCCTATGGAATTCTTCTGTTCAGCTGTCTTCGTTTCAAATTTCAAAACCGCAGCGGTCAGCAAGTTCACACCCTTAAAAAACCTGTACGTATGGATCATTCTAGTCAGTTTTGCCTGCTTACTTAAGCGCCACCGTATTTTGTTCTTGTTGTTTGTTGACAAGTTTACTTAGATTTCCTTTTGCGGTTCCAGGTAATTTCAATGATTACGCAACTATACCCAACGGAAACTTGGAAGAAGGTAAGCAACCGTTTGAACTTTCCCGACTGCCGTAAAACTAGGTTCGTAAAGTTTCCTGGGTATGAAGGTTATGCGCATTTATTCCACTGAAAATAAGTAGAATCGCACGTGGGAGCGGTGACATAGACATCCTACTGAACTGCTGGAAATCGAAAAACGTTTGCCTGCAGGCCACTGGGCTGAAGCGTTCATCATCTCTCTTTGTTTTCCCAGCATTTGCTTCACTGTGAAAACATTTCTGTAATTAGCTTTGCTGCGTCAGTGGAACCCGAGCAATCTGCTTCCTAAATTTGACTTGGGCAATTGCTACAAAACGTTGCATCATACCAACTGGAGTTTAACCCGTATATTAGATGTTACATTTGCATTCTGTCGCTCGGTCAAAGTTCGGCCTGTACGGTATGCTCCGTAATTTTGACCGATAGTTGACCTGCGTGCATAGCTTGCTGGATACCTTTGACAAAACTTTGACCTGAACAATGTGCTACATAGCGTTGACCAAAGTTTGAGCTGTCCCACAACCCAAATGTGACTCGAACGATATGCCTCATTAACTTTGGCCAGGACTGTGTGCTGCACCAGTTCGATTTGCCTTTTTCGTGCTACATTTGACCTATACAACGTACTACGTGATTATGACCGAAGCTTGGCCTGCATACCATGTAATGCTACATAACTTTAATGAAAATTTAATACGAGTATTAGGGTATGCGTCGTAACTTACACGTAAATATGACGTAGGCACTGTGCTAAGTAATTGCAACCTGATCATTGCGGCACGTAGCTTCAGTTAGTATCCAGCAAGCATGGGGCGATTACAGCACAAATGTAATCAATTACGAATAAACGAAATCGAAAGTAATCACGATTGAAAGTAATCACGATTACAATCGCGATTACATTTGTCTTGAAACATCTTAAGAACGAAAACAAACCCTATTTGTATGGTTTAATGTATAAGTATATTTTCAGACAACATACGATATGAATAAATGCAATAAACGAAATTACTAATCTGTAAGGATCATGCACCGGAAAAATCACATTAGTTGTTTAATAAGATTTTCGTGCAATCAACAAACCAGTGGCGGAACTAGAGGCTTGAGCTATAGGAGAAACTTAGCTGAAAGAGGCATACAGGCCTCCTACTAGTGAACACTTGGAAAAAAAACTTCAGAAATAATGGTGAAACCGGGTGTGGATGGCTATACTAGAACCCCAAATCTACTGAAAATACTCCGAAAAACGCAAAAAGACAACCTACTGAGAACCAATTAAAAGAATATTAAAACCGAAATATAAGCTAAGTGGAAGCCTGGTTTTTACATTTAGCTGGCCAGGGGAGTCAAATCGCTCCTCGTACTCTACTGCAACAAACATTAAAATAATAATTAAAAAAATGATCAATTTTTGAAATCCTTGGTGCAGTTGATAAACATCAGCGCTTCAAATATTTTATCAATCAAACGACATCTATCAAGCTTGAACATTCGTCCAGCAACGCTGAAAATTCGTTTGTTAATAATTTCAAAATTGCTGACTATTTCTCCTAACTGCGGTTTACGATCGTCTGCAAGACAAGCCAGCATAGCATTATGCAGCTATTAATTGTTAATGAAATGGGCAGTGACGCCAATATAGCTATTCATCTGTCACTTGGACCAAAAGTCAATGATCAACAAAACCTCACCAGTTTCGCTGAGTTTTTTTTTACCAGTATTTGGTGGATCACGGTTGACATGCTAGTTATCAGTCTTGTGGAAATGTGCTTTCGACTTGGATTAAACTAAAGTACCTTATTCCTATGAATTAAAGCACATTAGTCCTCTGAAAAAAGTTAATTTACTGTATATAAATTACTGTACTAATTATATACATAGCCTACTCCAGCACTTACATTTATAAGTTCACTCTGAATATATACATAAATAAAACCAACGCCTCTCCTCGTAATGTCCCGCTATTCTGTTGCCGAAGTGTGAACCCGTTTTTAAGAAGAACCTCCATTTTTGTTGCTACGTCTCACTAGACTCACTACGTTACTCCTGGCGGTCAGCAGGAAGAGTAGTTGGAACAAAGCGAGAATTCGCTGCAAACGCATGCGTTTGCCGCTGGATTATCTGGATTCAACACACACAGACAGGCTAATAGCCTCCCCTGAAGCATAACTATAATAAACGATGATAAAGGAAGAAATTCAGCCACCAAAACTGCGGTTCGGCGCACAGTGATGTAGGTTGAAGATATTCAAATTTAATCGCGAAAGTAATCGTCGATTACGATTAAATTGGCAGTGTAATCGATTACGATTACATTTCGTTTTTGGTCAATTCAATCGATTACGATTGACGATGACGATTACCCCATGTCTGGTGTCCGGACGGCACCGTTTCGACCTTTGTGGTCTCAGTGGAGCACACAATGACTGCAAATCGAAAAAGAGATGTGGTTTACGATGATGGTCATGGACTTCCTCCGATCAAACCAGCAGATTAATCGTTGTATCACCTTTGGTGTCCCCTATGTGGCAGCGGTTGCCATTTTGTTAAGCAGTTTATACCTTTTAAGTTTTATTCCGGTATTTTCTCAACTTGTTGCGTAAAGTGCGAAGAAAACTTGCGACTGGTGTTTTTATTTGACTGCTTTTAATGGGACATACGTGATGTTATGTCACCATCCATAATAATCACGTGAATCTAGGATCTATAACATAAAATGAACTTCTGCAGTAAATCACACATCCTGTGTGTTTCAATTGAGCAAACGTTACTCCGAGCATTGCAGCGGTCACTACAGAGATATTGCTGATTTTATGCTTTTGCGTCATTTGTAAAGCTCATATAGTCAGAGGTTCTTGACAAATGTTCGATAGACTACAGGGTTGGCATAAATCTGTTAGTTAAATTTAATTTAAATTGTTAAGAACCACTAATACAGGTGCGGCCAAACTGCGGCTCTTTCGAACCTTTGCATGCGGCTCATTGAGCTTACCGAATAATGATATATTTTTATCATGAAAATCACGGCCAATAAAAACGATACAAACGACATATTGCAAACGTTCCGATAACTCCTGTTACTCTGGTAGTCAGCGTGCCGTACATTACTTTTGCAAGTCGTTCCAAAAAGAATTATGATGTCACACAAGCGTAGATTGCAAAAAAAAAATTCGTGTGTTTAGATTTTTATGTTGCGGCTCTTTGTAACTTGCATTTTACGTTATGCGTCTCATACATTGAGCAGGTTTGGCCACCCCTGCACTAATATGAACCGATAGCACGAGGCGCTGTGCACTGGCAACAACAATAGCTGACCATGTTTGCAGAAGTAGTTCTGTCGCGATTGACATATTAGTGATTGGTGCGTGACACTTTCTACCGCCTGCTCAGCTGCATCGTACTCGTTACTCTATTATTGCCAGTGAGAAGTTCAGATTCACACCAGCTCGTATGCTGCTTTTTTTGCTCTGACCAGTGGCGCTGTTCGGTCGCCAAACCTGAGCGCATGAAGTCATGCTCGACGCTTGAAAGTAATGACGTGATTGAAAGTTGACGCCTCTGCGTGAGTGAATTTCCATTTCGTCCTGAAGTGGCCTCTGCGAGACTTCAACTATCATCAGCGAAAAACTTTTATTAAATTACTTGTCCCACATCTTCTGTGCGACCGAGTAATCCTGCATCGGTCGTTTGCAACAACCTGTCAAACTTTCATGCGCATCTTTTGTCGTTCCTTCGCTGGAAGCAGACCTCGGTTGAGTGCGGTTAACTTAACACGTGCTGTTCATCGGCAGACGCGATTCTTGAAGAACCGAATCACGAAAGAAGGATCGCTCGACCGACGGCGCCGATCCTGGAGGAAGACAGCATCGAATCGCCATCTTTTTATGACGACAGCGATATCTTTTCTTAGCGGGCTTGCTGCCGGATACGGATATATGTCCGATTCATTCACGAGAAAGATACGCAGCTTGTGGAGGCGTTCGATGGAAGTAGAGTTTTTCTTCGTTGAGTAGAGCGTCATTTGCACTTTTGATATACTTGTTCGCCGCTATTCATTTTCTGTCTCAAAGACTTTTAGTCTCGACTTGTAGCACTCTCGCGTTTTCGAGGGGATGACAGAAAACCACCACGACAGTCGTGAGCGCAGCCATTGCCCTGTCTACCGTGATTCAGCGATGACCATGATCTCGCTTTCGTGAGCGTGAGAGCAGTCCATCATATTTCTCGTTGAGGCACATTACGCGTATCAAGGTCTTGTATAGTTGCCCGCTAACTCGCAGTACAATGTGCTCGGTTCCGATGTCGCTAGCTGCACTTGTGCCGGATTTCGAGGTGCATTAACAAGTGCAAAGAATGGCTTAGAGCTCACCGCTACGTTTCAATCTGGGCAGGGTGATGTCATTCCTTGCGACGTCAGATATAAACGACTGACCGGGTATTCTCGGTTTTGAAATGTTCGACAGCAAAACAGTCGTGATGCAATTGTTATCGGCAATCGAAAATGCCATGCGTTTGCTTCCATTTGGGGTTTAGTAATTGCAGAATGCACCTGTAGAAGGAACGTCACATTGCCATAGGTGGTGGTGCCCTTGGTTTGTTTATGGATTGTTGGGAATATGGCGTAAGAGTGTAACATTTTCCTATGGAAATGTCTGTCACATTGCACTTCACCAGTGATTGATAGAAGACGCTGGGCGTTGTTCGCGCACGGGTGGGATCCAATTGTAGAGATTTTAGATAGCTTTTAATGGTATATGTCTGCGGCTATGCCCTTTAAGTTGAATTTTTCTGATGGGGACTTGAGCTTTGTGAAAGACCAAGCCATCGTGACGCATCGTTTGTCGCTATGCAGTTCCCAAAGTATTCGCGATTTCTTTTCAGTTGGTTTCAGATTTGACCTTGCGCTGTTTATTCTGCAGAACTAAACCAATGCTTTGTGGTTGCTATTTTCAACACGCAAACAACTTGCGTTTGACCCCGCTTGAGTGAAATGCAACAGTGCTAACCAAGCAAAATAAAGTGACATGCGAACGGTTGCTACATCAAAGCACTGTCAATGTGAACGGCTACAACCGCTTGTCTTGCTCGTACGTTTGGTTCAACAACTGCTAAGAACCCCGGAACTGATGGGTCGTTGCGACTGATAGTTATGTCTTCGGGAAGAACATTCAAATCAGATCTTATAGTTCTTGGTTTCCTTCGAAGAAACTATTTGTTTCTGGCCAATCGCTAAACGAAATCTGCTGACTTTTTTCGCAGCAAGTTTGATTTGGTGCTTTGTGCGAGTTAGAAAGGTTTTGTCTCTGCTGAATGTTTAGACCAGTTCCAGCTCTGTACAAGTAAGTAGCAATTGTTTTTCTTGGTGCTGTTCGAGATTCCGCGTAATTCATATGTTGTGAGAGATTGCTATTTTTGTATGTGTCCTACGACTATCCGTTATCATTGGTGGATATTGTAAATAAAATCTATATTTTAAGAAAAAGTGATTTTGAGCCTGCGCCCGATTTCGAATAAAAAAACGGTGGTGGTAAAATACTAAACTCAAATTTAGGAAGCATTGACACCCCGTTACTGCTAATCTCTGGTCGAAATATCATTAATGCGTTTGTATGAGGATGTTGTGACTACATTTTTCGTCTGGTCTTGTGGCGTAAGTCTTCTGCAGTCAGCTCTGAGACTAAACCAGGTCTGTTACGACTGTCTGGCAAAGCTTCTGAGTTAAAAGAAGTCATTTCACCCACGTCCGTCGGGGGGCTTTACGTTCTTGTGGGGGGCCTTTGCGTTTGTGCCGGGAGAGGCTTGATATTCACATTTGATAAAAACTCCAATAGTTTATGGTGTTTCATATTTCGATTTGGGGGCTTGGTACTTTGTTTGGGGGGCTAAGCCCACCAAAGCCCCCTCGTGGTGACGGGACTGTTTCAAATAATGAAATTATTGGTTTCACGTATTTTTGAGTAGAACAATGATTTTTCTGCATCTGTTTCACCCCTCGGAAACGGGCTAAAACCTGCCTTAATACTTTCGTTTGACTTCAGCCGCACCAAACTCGTGGATGAATAAACACGTTTCGCATCGCGTTTTCCCGATGACCTTCAAGGCTCACCTTCGTACTTCTAGCAGAAAAATATTTGTCTGAAAGCGTCAATGTTCTAGTTTTATCTGTGGTACCCTTCAAAAATTCTTGGTTTTCAGCAGAACCGTCGCCAGAAAGTCTCCAATAACGCTTTACGTTCGTGCAGAGGGGGCTTGACATTCCAAAAATTGACAATCTCCACTGATTTGAAGTGTTTCATATTTCAATTTGAGGGATTGGAGCTTTGTTTAGACCCCCTTGGCGACGGGACTGGTTTTCAGGAAAGGTATCTGCTTCTACGTGATGATGAAAAAGGTGCCATCGCAGAAAACAAAAGATCTTGTGCAAAAATTAAAACGGTTATCTCATATTAAGCACATTGACACCATGCGATGCTCATTTTGCAACAAACATCTGGTCCATACGCTAATTCTGCAAACAGGAGTCTCGGTTGCGCAAGGGAACATAAGAAAACAACTGTTTGCTTCTGTGTGTATTACCATTTTGTACAAGATGCAAGTAGGTTGATATGTACGTGCAAATGTCGGTGATCACCTTCGTGAAGCTACTTCTAAGCAGACGATGACAAACACTCATCTGAAGCGAATATCGGATTGGAGCCGCTGAAAACACTTCCAGTTTTCATATAAGGGGACGCAGGTTTGGTCAAATCACAATAAAAACAGCCACTGGTTGCTTTTTCTGAGCTACCTGGACACGGGTGTCCGTTGTTTAAGAAGGGGCTTGCGAACGGGACAACGGCCCGGGGCATCCAAAGGATTAAGTTACAGATGCTTCTTGGTATTGCAACGCTACTAACACATGCTGCATAGATCTGATGCCCGGGCCAGGCATCAGATCTTTCCTGACGTGGCCATGCAAATGTGTGTTAAGCTACCCGAAAGATGAAGCATTGCCATCTTTATCTTAAGACTTAGACATTGTCTCTCTTCTCCTTTGTAGGCTGGCCAATACCAGTTAGACTATTGTCAATCTGCGACTTGAAGTTTAAAAAATATGTCTAGATCACCTCTACAGCAGTGTTTATTAACCTTATCTTTACCACGTCTTGTTTCAAGCCGCCCTGACTTTTAAAAAGTTGTAGAAGCTGCAAATACTTTTCATGTTGTAGAGCGCGTAAGAGGTCGCTTCCCCCCTGGAAATTTATTTACGTCCCCATGGGGAGACGTGCCCTCTCGGTTAAGAACAGTGGCGATTCTAGAATTAAAAAAGTGGGGGAGCCACTGCGGGGCCAAGAAAAAAGTCGGGGGGCAACATAAATATCTATCTGTGCATGGTGATTTTTCATTGTTTTGAAGATTAAGTTGCTGTGATTAACCCTATCAAATCAAATATAGGCTTGTGAGTATCGTTAAATATGAACTAGCATTATTATTCAGTAGAGACAACTAAGCGCCACTGTAAATACAATCACACACTTGTACTGCTTTGTCGAATATTCTGTGCTAACCATGCAATTTCCACAGCACGGCACATGTAAAACGAAAACTATTTTCCGTACGCAATTGTGCCGAACCCACATGAACGAAAACAGCTCCACGAAAGTGAATACAATTGGTTCCAACCACAAATTCCATCTTGACACAGAGACAAGTAGGCTGTTGATAGCCAACTAATTTCATCAAAATATTCTTACTACAAAACACATAA
>JGI24021J15306_10001317_pt1 | contig 23887 bp, 11 predicted proteins | sample Ectturendosymbi1_FD_15306 | JGI IMG/M metagenome (IMG submission 15306) | reverse complement strand
CCTCGTTCTTTCTGTAAGATTCATTGTTCCCTCAGTTGTGCAGTGTTACCTTGTGCATTGGTTAAATATCTTGTCAATCGCATGGCCTATGATGAGAAAAAAATGATGCTCGTAATTTGTATTTCACTTGTAAATTTGATCTTGCACTATTAATTATGCAATTTATATAGTATGTCGTGTTTCAGGGCCAGATATTGTAGCAAAAGATGATTGCAGATTGCATTTTTTTGTTTCAGAAAAAAATTAGTTGACTCTGACTCGAAGGGTTTGTGACTCGACTCAACTTATGACCCGCCAAATATATCTGGGCTACATCACCGATAAAAACTGAAAGTTTTTTCTCTTTCTTCAGCTCCGGTGTCAAGCGAAATTTCTGACTTCACACCGTGTGCGCATTCACTGTGTCATACTCTACGGGTTTAGGTAAGTGCGTCGGGTTAGGGTTGGGTTTAGAAAAAGAAATAAAATCAAGATCTAACGCTAAGTCCAATATTTTTCCGTGGTTATAGTCATTTCCGTCCTGCAGCTTGTTGTGGTTATCTGACATGGCATCTAATCAGAGAGTTTTAATTTGCTCAACACACATCAAAAAAGTAATTGCCAAACTTTATTCCTTCACTTTGAGAAGTAAAATAACTGACAAACAACAATAGGTCGGAAATTTCGCTTGATAACTGGTCTGTGTTGTTATCATCACTCTGACTCCCGGTCCTGTTCCAGCCAAAATCGTAGAATCCGGCTCCGTGAAACACCTTTGCCACAAGGTTGAAACAAAAAGCAGCTAAATCTACTCGCAACGTGTTTTACTAGCAAATCGATTTCGCGTTAATTAAGGATCTTCAGTCCTGTAGAATTGCCAAGGATTCATTTAATACAACAGCTTGAAATAAAATGTACTTGCTATAACACTGAATACAACAATGAATTGAAATGCTGAATACAATACATTGCAGAATCTGATACTTACTGCATAGACATCGTAGCTCAGTTATACTCTACGCCAGTGCTTGCCAACCTTTTTTCGGTTTCGTTCACCCCTGCAATCGATTGCTGCATTTCCATTCACCATCTTATTGTCAATGTATGGCCGATGTGAAAATATTCATAGCACAGTGGACGGGTGATTTTGAGAGTGTGTGGAATAAATATGTAACATTCCATTCCACACACTCTACACTCACTGTTCATTGTGAAACAAATGTACTTGCTCTTCTTTTTTATGAAAGTTTATCCACAACATGCTTCCTGCCATGCAGCAAATTCACTGCGATCTTCAAGCATGCTGGTTTCATTAGAGAATTAACTTCGAAAAATGTTCTATTTTCGCTTCATCAACACATGTGCTATTTTAGAAGGTAGTGTTAGTGTCTATTTTACCGATGATATTCTGGCGGCAACAGATCCGCTGGAGCTTCTGTGCCACCTGTCTGGCGCAATTCTAATGAAAAGGTCAGTTTGTCATGGAATCGGCGTGCTGCTCTTAGTGTAGTGGTTATGCTTCACGTCTAGTAAAGTATCAGTATGCCATTGGTTTTTGGTTCGAATCTCTCCTTGACGACTTTTCTTTTTTTTATGTTTTGATAAACTTTTCCCTTAGGTGTTAGCTTTAGGGTTCAGTTAGGGGTTAGGTATTATTGTTAGCATTAGAGTTTAGGGTTGGTGTTAGGTGTTAGGGGTTAGCGTTAGGGTTAGGGATTAGTATTAAGGGGTTATCATTAGGGTTATGGGTTAGCATTACAGTTTAGGGTTAGCGTTTGGGTTAGGGGTTACTGTTAGGGTTAGGGTTAGCATTTGGTTAAGGTTAGGGTTTGGAGTTAGAGTTAGGCTTAAACTTTATAGCTATTTTTTGTTTTTACTTTGTTTCTGCCAAGCTTCGGACTGGCGGTACAATAGCTCTAGCCAAGCTGTTGCCGTCGGCATTTTTGCGACAAAATAGACACTGCCTTAGAAGAAAGGAGAAGAGATTTTTTATTAGCAGTCATTTATGGTGCCCTGTAAAAGATAGAAATCTGTCAGTAGGGGATCTTGGTTGCAGATATAAATGACGTAACTGGAGTTGCAAAAAACGATATTTTACGATGATTAATGACACCAAAAAGAGATTCCCTGTAAAAGGCGAAGCTCCGTAAACAGTGGAGCTTCGATGCGGACGTTTGATGACACAACCAGAGTCGCTAAAAAAACGATATTTTGCTTTGAGCAATGATAGCTAAACGGTTGTAAAAATAATTTTACTGCAAAAGGTTTTCACACTACGGTAAAAGATGTCTATTCTGAAGTTTGATCATTTTTGGTTATTTGAGTTTCACAACGGTTCGGGGACAAAAAAATAGGTTTCAACAGTTGTGAATGTATAAAATTTTTAAACATCGCAAACATCCATGCATTAGATGTTTGGGGAAAAGCAGATTTATTTGCAATAATAAAATATTTTTCCTTTGCTTTATTCCGTTTATTCCTTTTGCAACGCAACTTTTTTCCACTCCAGTTACATCATTAAACATCCGCAACCAAGCTCCGCCTTTTACAAGGCACCTCAAAAGTTAGTAAAATATTATTTGTTACTAGCTTATGCGTATTTTCAGCCACTATCTCTCTTGCAACAAGATTATTTCATTCTTCTTGAATAGCAAGTTCCAGTGGGACCAAAATTTAAATTTAAATAGTTGTAAAAATATAAAAAATTAAAGCATCGTAACTTTTTAGCATTATGTGTTTGGGGGAAAAGTATGTTAAATTGCAATGACAAATATTTTTCTCTATTGTATTTTTACCTTTAATCATTGTGCAACGAGGTATTTTACCATTCCGGTTACGTTATCATACATCCGTCAATGATATCCGCGCTGATGGACATCCATTCTTTACATTGTACCTCATTTAAGACTGATGAATAGGGGGAATTTTGTTGTTTGCACAAATAGTTGGGCTGTTTTTTGAAAAGTTGCAGGAACAAGTATGTCATGTTTTTTTGCAAATGACTCTGCCGTTTTGAAGGAGCCAAAAACTGGTTGCTGTACTTAAAATCGCAAAACATGCATTGAGCAAGCATGGCTTAATTTTTCACATTTGAGAAGAAAAAATCCACACTTAATATAATTATCATCACATTTTTGTTTTTTAATTTTTTAAGGGAATTTATTCTCGACACTAACTTCCGTTCCTTTGACATGTTTTTTTTCAGATGGAACTGGTGTATCCTGATTAATTTAATCTGTAGATTAATGTTTATTTTAATAAAAAAGTGTTTTGTGTGCAAATTTCTTAGACATTCTACAGGTATTACCTGAGATATAAATGCATATTAAATGTTGGAATCAATATCACACTGGTAACAAGCAAAGATAAATAAATAGACTTATCCTATACTTCAGTTGTTACGACTTGCACTTTGAGTGATGGGATTTAAGGAAACACAATTCCCCAGGCCCTGAATTATTAGGGGATGCCAAAAAGCCCTAACAATGTCACAAGTACTCTCTTCAATATTGTAGGCCGGCATTTACTCCCAAAAGACCTTAGGTTCAAACATAGGGATGCTATAGTTGTTTCTTTCCTTGGTGCCATCTAACCTCAGTGCGCCCCTGCTATTGTGTCTTAGACACAGTTAACTGTATCATATAGTATGGTTTTTCTAAAGTGATAAGTTGCTGACTGCTGTAGATATAAAGTTAAAATGCTTGAAGTTCACCATATCATTCACAATTTCTGATATGTTTTGGTTAAAATATTAGATAAATGCACATCACCCGATGATACAAAAATTTGGAACATACATTTCATTCGCCCCTCTTCTTCCATTAACACTTGTAAAAATTCTATTCATGCTGAGGTGAACCATTCACCCGGTTAAGAAGCACTGGCCTAATTTTCAAGAATCATTTCATTAAATACTGGAATATTATAAGGTTGTGTCTATTTTACTGGCGATATTCTGGCGGAAATGGATCGGCTGGAGTTATTGTGCCGGCAGTCAAAGATTCGGTAGTGTGGCATGACGCAATACAAAGAAAAAGGTCACTTTGTCAACAAAAGGCTGTCCTGCTCGTGGTGTAATGGTTAGGTGTTACGGCTGCTATACTAAATGGTTTTTGATTCGACTCTCACCTTGCCGACTTTCGTTTTTTGTTTCTTTGCTTTTTTTCAACCTCCGCTTAGGTGTTAAGTTTAGGGGTTCGTGTTGTTAGGTTAGGGTTAGCTTAGTGCTAGGGTTAGGTTAGTGTTAGCTTAGCATTAGGTTAGCTTAGTGTTAGGGATAGGTTAGGATTAGGGTTAGAGCTACGGTTAAGGTTAGGTTGTAGGTTTATCGTTGAGTTACATTTACTTCCTTTCTACCATGCCTTTTGCTGCTGCCATCTTGGCGGCAAAATAGACACTGCCAAATTATAATTATAACATCCTTTGACCACTCATGACATCAATAGAATGACATATGAATGATTTATCTGATTCTCCAAGACGGAGATCTACAGCACATGAAACTTTAAATTTTAATAGCCGACACTCCTTATCAAAAATGTTTTTTCATAGAAAGCATAACCAAGTGCATTCTTTGTCCTTCTGACTCTAAATTATATGTTCATTTAAACAAATAGTTTTCCAAACTATGTTTCAAATCTGATACTTCATTCTAAATTCTAACTAAATCAGAAAGCAGCTCAAACTTAAAAGTGGTTTTCTGTTTGCTGCAAAGCCATTAAAGAGCCTTCAAACCGTTTTAGACATGTGTGTGTGTGGATCAAGAAATGGTTATGGCAACCCAAAAAAGATTTATTTTTTGTCAGGTTTTTATTTTTCTGTTTGTCCTGAACCTTTAATCCATGGCACTCTAATGTTATGGGAATTTGTGACCTCGACATTAGGACCTCTTCACAATTTGAGTGCCATCTAACCTCAGCCCTGCTATTGCATCCTAGACTAAGTTAACCGTACCATATAGTACGGTTTTTCTAAAGTGATAAGTTGCTGACTGCTTTAGACGTAAAGTTAAATGCTCATTAATCCTGCAACGTATACATCAGACCATGGCAGCATGTCTTACAAGTCAGCACAACATTTAATTGTGAAACTTTTATCAATCTTAGCATAACACAATCTAATTTACATGGTGCCATGGTACATAACACAAGCTTATTTACGTGGTACCTGACTACATAACCTTTGTTTTTTCAGTGTCCCAGCATTCGCTATCCTGAAGAGCATCTGGCACAATGCGCTCATTACTGCCCAATAAAATCGATTTAGATCATTTAAAAAATGGGTACTGTATTCCTAATCTCAATATAAATGGCTCAAAACTAAAAACTACATGCATAAAACCAAGGCAAGTCATGCAGCCTTGAGTTCAAGATGATCTTTGAGACTGAAATTCTTTGAGAATAAGATACCTGAAAACTAGTTTTGAGACTGATGAGAACAAATCTCAGAAACTCTTTTCAACAGATATGCATTATACTCATTTTCAACAGATATGCATTATTGCAGCTTGTGTTATGTTTATATTCACTGTAATCCTGAGTTTATGTGCTTCCTCTGACCTTGCTTTAGCCTTTTCTGTGTTTTCACCCGTAAGCTTGCTTGTAGACTGTAGGACTGAAAATGCGTAGTGTTACGTGAAATCGATTCCTATAAAAAAGTTTGCCGATGTTTGTTGACACTAGATACCACTAAGGTTCAATGAAACTTTGTTGTTTATTTGTGTTAAGGTCAACATGGTCTTTGCGTGAAAGAGGATATGATGAAAAATGCTATATCAGTGATGTGTTCAAGTTGTTAATAAAATGGAAATTAGTTGGCAAGTCAATATTCTAAAAACATAGCAAAGCAAAGTAAAAAAGATAGACTATCATGTGATTTTCAATACACAAACTTTCTGTGAACCTTAGTAGATGATAAGATTCTTGTACTATTAATGCCTCCAACATTTTGATGATGCACAGAATGCAGATCAATTTCATTTCATGTTTACCTTGCAATATTTATTTGGAAGTGTCTAGACAGCCAGTTCCAGCTATGCAAGGCAACTGCTAGGTAGTTAACTACCACGCAATTCAGTGCATAAATTAAACTTGTGTAATAATTGGATCAGATGCTGAGTTATTGGTTCTTAGATGTCCACATGAGGAAAGACACAAGATTTTCGTTGAGTAGAAACACCTCACATTTACTTTTCATTCTTCTTGTCCAAAGACCAATTTTTTCTTTAACTCCCTCAATTTCATTAGCAACTAGGAAAAAATGAGCTATTTATATCTTGTGACAAGATATAAAGACTTATCATGATTATAATCATTAATTGTAGTTTGCAAACGCTTCTGTGTACGTTATTTTAATGCAAAAAAATTTTGTCATTAAATTTTAATAAGTTCGCTTAACTGGATGTAGATCAGATAATACAGTCATTAAACTGTATGTAATAAAAAATTGTAGTGCAGGTAAATATGGTCATGATCAGTGGCTCTTAATTCTAGCTACTGTACTCATATCCATNAGGGCTGCGAAGCATGTTGAAACACATTAAAATTAACCAAGCTACAGCAAATGCTTACTGTAGAGCTAAATGANAATTGATCACTGTACACTGTATGTCAACTTTTTTTAATGCAATTTATCTGTGAACTGAAATTTTTTTGATGTTATGGTCATACAAAGTTATTTAAACTATTTTTGTGAAGATAGCTGGGATATTATTTTCAATGCCGAAGTATGTTTTTGACTGTCTGCAGTAATTTGTTGTTGGTAGATTTTTGATACCTTCCATTTTAAAATAAATATGTGCATTTGCTCTTTTGAAGACTTGTTGAAAACTTCACCATGATGATGCAATCAGAAGATGCAAGATATTTGAAACGGTAACCTCTTTTTGTCTTTTGTCTAGTGCCTGATGCATTTATTTGCAACTGATTTGTGGTTGAGAAATTACTGTATCCAGTTTGGTGCTTGTGGATTTAGAGGTAAACTGCTTGCAGAATGACCTTAACCAAGTAGAAGGGATTCTAAAAAAATCATTATCATTATACAACAACTTTTTTGAAATGGTATCAAATGTTAACAGAATATATAGAAAAAATTTAAGATGTTATTATTTTTGCCTATGTCTTTTCGACTATTGAAATAGTATTAACTTTGAATATAAAAAAAGCACTGTATGTTAGGGAATGCTTGACCACAGTCGAACAAGACTGTACAGTATGCATATGTAAGAAAATTCCATAAAAAAGTACAGCCATGTTGCAGATTTAGAAATGATAGAAAAAGTTTAGAGTGGAAGGCTGTTGCTATGTTAATAAGGGGTCTGAACATTCAATGACGGATTTATGCAGAGGCCATGGCCTAGGGCTCCACACAACTCTTTCCTATGATGACTCAATATTAACTAAAAATTTGCAAAATTGCGCATAGGCATAACTTCACAATTTACCTTGAAACGGGAAGAAATGCAAATGTCTACTGTAGACGCTTATCAGTACAGTAACAACCCGACAGTACTGTGCATCTGGGCCTGAGACAGATGCAGGCCGTCTGCATTAAAGCAGTTACAGAAAAAGAAAGGACAAGAAAAAAACAGTACTTAAGTACAATTTTTCACTGACAAGAAGCTCGCAACAACGCAAGACGACCAGACACTATAAAACTTCGATGAAAAGCAATACTGTGTTACTATTGGATTCTATATTTGATTGTTTTTAACTACATTTCCCGCAAACAGAGAATAATTGTTGAAGCTCTATGTCAGGGGTTCCAAACTTCCTTGTCCGACGGTCATACAAGCTATTACATAACAGTCCGAGCGCTGGGCATCTTATGTAATGTTATTGTATTGGAATATCTTACATTTTGCTAAATCAAGAAATTCTTTGTAAATATATTATTTTTCATTATGGACAAAATCTTTTCACGGGCTGTAGTTTGGAGACACCCGATCTAAGGCAATCATAAAACCAAAGTCGGCACAACAAAAGATATATTTTTGAGGGGGCACTACACATAAGAGGGGCACACTTTATCACTTTTCAGACAAACGGCCAAATAGGTCACACTTGCGCTGGCCCCGAAAACTAAGATAGCCTAGGGCCCAGCGCTGCCTAAATCCGCCCCTGTGGACAATCACTACTATTGAAAGAGATGGTAAAAAAAGTTTATAACATATCCAATTTTTATGAATAAATCTTGAAAACTCGTGAAATCATTTATAAAATCCATATGCATTTGAATTCCTCACTTTAATGTTTATAAATCTTGTTCTACCAACCATTAACACCTTTGGTGCCTGGATTCTTTTTATCTTTAATACCCGCATGAGCCACTTTTTTACTCTCACTTTGCCAGTCCATAACATGCTTGCCAATTGCATTAGAAAGCTGTTCAAACACTCAAAAGATGTACAAGTCTTCTAGATTGCATTGAAAAAAAATGGCGAGTTTTGCACTTCGGGTTTTTTGTGGGTGACGTCATAAGTGGGTTAGGTTTCAGGCCTTTTTGGCTCAGGTTACCTGGCCATGGGTGCCAACCGCTAAATGGAATTTTTTGACTCAAGTTTTTAGTAGAAAATAGGCTATAATCTGAGTCTACTGAGCCTTTGCTTAGCTTTCTAGCATTTCTGGTTCAATAGTTATGGCCTAAAAACAACAAATTAATTAATTGATCCCCTAATTAGATAATTATGTAATTATAGATTTTTTGTTTTTTAGGCCATAACTTTTGAAAGTAATCAACATGCACAACCCTACGCCTTCATGGCTTGTTTTTTCGCTGCAAGTCATTTTGGCTGTTTGTCACATAATAGTGTTAAAACTCATTGTAACAGTCTTGACTAGTCTATATTTTCAGATATTATGATCAAATTGACTTAATTTTTTCAGTCATTTAAAAAAAATTTGGTCTATGACCAAAGAAAAAACTTAGTTTATGGCTTATTATTCAGCTTGTTTAGCCTTTTGAGAAGTGCCATAGTAGTGATCAGGCATAAACACTCATGCCAGGAAACTCCATATGCAGTGCCTCAGTGATTATGATGTGACTTGTTATAGGACATTGTATGATTAGAAGGCTGATCTTAATGTCTTTGCATTTTCAGCATTGCAATTGTTAGATTGTTCTTATTCCTAGTTGTGTTGATAATGTGTTGGAAAATTTTTGTTATATTCTAAACCACAGTGTGCATTCTAAGCTTTTTGAAGTAGAGATAAACTGATGTATCAGCCTGGCCAATATATCGGGCCAATATCCGGGTTTCACCGATATATCGGTATTGGCCAAAATGGCCGATGTTATCAGCCTCGGTAGGTATTGACGAAACGCTGTTATATTCCTCATGCATCCACACAACTGGCGCAAGAAAGCACAACAAACCACATCAAGACCAATTATCTTGCAGCAATGCTGGTGGATGCATTTTCATAAAAATGCAGACAAGCTAAGCCATAAAGCACACGTGAGCCATTGCAGCCAAAACAAAAACAACATCATTAATCAGATTAATTAAAAACCATATGGAAATATTAAAATTGTTGCAATTTGAAAAGTTTTAGTTCATAAATCCTGATTTTTGAAGTTTTTCAAAAAAAGGTAAGGCATATAATACATTATAATTTTGATAATGAAGCAGAAAACAAGATTTTTAAATTTTGGAAATATCAGCTATCGGTCCATGAATGTTCGATAGATTAGTATCGGTATCAGCCCAAAAAAGCCACATCGGTCGATCTCTTCTTTGAAGTGCTCAAAAAAATATGTAGGTTTGTGTAGATATCCTAAGGGTAATGCACTTTTTACTGCATTGGCATTTTTGCAGTGTTTTAGTTCATTTGTAAGTCATGGTGCTAAAGTGGCAGCTTGATTTGAAAGAGTAAAGTATGCTGATTATTTTTGTTTCCACTGCAGCAAAGTAAAAGGGGGAAACATTGATGTACATCCAACTGACAAAGCAATCATCGTCAATTATGAAGTGGAAGCAACCATACTGGGTGAAATGGGTGACCCTATGCTGGGCGAAAAAAAGGAATGCCAAAAAATGTAAGTTGCTTGATTTTTGCTTTTTTGATTTTTCAGGTACAGAGCATACAACTGCTATGGTCTTGAAGTTCATCCACACGAAAAAGCAATCATTGTATTGTTCAGCTATAAAGATTATAGTTATACAAACAAGATGTATTACAGTGTCTTTGGAGAAGGAAAGCATGAGAAAATGTAAGAATTAAGCGTAGTTCAGTTTAAAAAAACTTTCCAAATAGCTACACAGTATTTTATTAGTTTGTTTGACTTGCATTGTAGTAGCCAGGACGGATTTTGTAGCAGTGCATGAGGTTTGCTATGCAGGTCAGCCAGATAGTGCTTAGCAAGACAAGAAGAAGGAATCCTAATTCTGTAAGCTTTTTGATTGTTAAAGACTATTTCATTTCTGATATGTGCTTTATCCTGTACCTTATTTGTTTGCTGTTGAAGTGTTTTATGTTACATTTGCGGTCTACCACAAGGCTTGTAATTATATTACTGTTTTGTAGCTTATTAATTATCTCATTGCGTTTGCTACGACCTTTTAGAATACGGCTGAGAAGCCTTGACTCTACCACTGACATCAGTGCACTGGCGCAGGAGGTTGTGGAACAATGTAAGCTGATACACCCAGCTAAATTACCAGAAGTGGAACAGCTCCTGTTCTATCTACAAAATAGAAAAGAAGTTGCTAAAGGTATAAAAAACTTTTACAGCGTTTCTCATTGTCTTTTTGACAAAGTTTTGAAGATGTTGGTGATCAGGGGCGTAACGAGGTTAGGTGGCGCCTGGGGCAAGAAACAAGTTTGGCACCCCCTGTTCGAACCTGAGATCTTTCGGAAGCAAATTTACTGTATTGAAGAATGTACATGTGACATTGTTGGGATTTTTCAGTGAAACCCACAATAATTAGGTGANCCCTGCAGTGATTTGGTTCCCGGGGAATTGTCCCCCCCTTGTTATGCCCCTGTTGGTGATAAATAAAAAATTAATTCCACAACCAATGAATGCAAGATATCAAGAAACCTGAAAACCCTTTAGAAGAGTCCAGCCAAAACACTCAAAGTTTTGTTATCTGGCACTGATAGCAAAACTGCTTGTTGTGAACATCAACCAGCATAATGATAAATATCTATTGGGTGCGCTGTTCCTATAGCACAACAAAGTAAAACACCACAGTGGTAACCAAAATTGTAGAATAAGACTATCAGTACAAATGCACAAACGAACTCTCAAATCAAAGTAAGGAAAAAATTAACAATGTTGAATGAATGCAGAACATTCTTGCAACATCCAAGTCATGAAAAACTAAAATAAAGACCCATATTTTTGACTTGGCCTCAGCACCAAGCAATCATTTAACACATTCAAAACAAGTCTATCTTTGTGTAACTTTTCAAATACTAAATGAGAGAGTCTTGCAAATGAAGGTCGCTAGTGTTCAATAGTTTCATTTTTATAGTTGCACTTTTGAAAGCATGCAAAATTAATTGTACAGTATAACATAACCTACTGTTTAGTACATAAAGATTGTTTTAAATGGAACATTTGGTTAGTTTTCTAAATTGATCATCCCAAATTTCCAGTATTGGTAACACCCATATGGGTATATGTTAGATATGATTGTCATTGACAAAAATAGTGCTGCCTTGCACATCGTTTTTGAACCAGCAGGAGTCCTTGTGCAGAAATTCAAAAAATGTATTTCGTGACAGGTTTAAATGATTTAATTCTGTGGTGGTCATTTTGAACTGCTTGATCATAAAAACAGCCTTGGAACAAACTGCGTGGCAGAAGCAACAAATATGCGATTTTTTGGTGACATCTCATACCTATTACCGTTGTTCCAAGTTTCGGACGTAGAGCAAAAATAATAATGAATTTTAGATCATTTCACTGTTATAACTTTTGTGGTAAAATGTTTTGCTGTTTTTCAAATTAAATCTATAGCTTCCTTGCACTGGTCTTGCCAACTGCTATCATCTGTAGTGTGTACTAGATACACAAAACGCACCTTGAACCCCAACATTTTTTACTCCTGTGCCCCCAAAAAAATTTGTTCTGGCTTTGCACTCCATACAATTTATATTCAAGAACTAGCTTCTAAACGTTTAGAAGGGAATTTTAAATTTTTGGTATGGTTTAATTAACTCTTCTGCAATAGTATGAGGTTTCTTAGACTTTGTGTTTTAGATTCAACTCTGCTTGTGTCAACTCCTGTAGATTTTTGCATCAACCTGGTTTCATTAAACGTCTAGTTATAAATAGAAGTCGTTCTTATGTAAACCAATATTACCTGTGACGTTTTTAGTTGCTTAACATATGCCTTTTCAGCTGTTTAACACACGCCATCAACATTTGATGTAAGTTGCCAATATTAATGTTATGCCATTTTCAGAAAATTGCTTTTGTTGGAGTCAACAATTTGAATATGTGTCTTTATTCTGTTGACAACACTGTGTGCTATTAGGTTGAGTTTGGGAAGAAGGCATTTAAAAAACATTTCTTTGGTGTTGTGTTCGTCTTACATCTCAGTTTGCCCAGGGCTATTTTTTTGTCGCTGAGACATTCCGGTAATTTGTCCCGTAATAGCATTAAAACTCCCTGCAATGGTATTCGCTAGCCTACCTTTTCAGACAGGGTTACCGAATATAACTCAATTTTTTTTTATCTTCTAAAAAATATTCGGTCTATGACCGAAAAACGAAACCCAGGTTTATCCTCTTTCAAATGAATCAAGAAATTGCTCAGTAGAAAATAACATCACTTAAAATTTCGTCTAAAAATCGAAGTGATTCGACATGTCAGTCCAACTCGATTGGCCATTAGCAAACGGAAGAGTTACCCCTGTAGATGTTAGTTGAAGTAGCTGACTCTAGATGACGATTATAAATATCTCTACGTAATTACGCGCCAGGGCCGGCCCTAGCAGGTGCGGGGCCCAATGCAAGACCTAGGCGCGGGGCCCCTCTGTCCAGTTGTGTTATTACATCATCGTGGTCAGTCAACCGTGCTATGACCTTTTTGATGAAGATATTTTAGCAAAATAACTTATGAATATAAAAAAGATGGCAAATGTGTGTATGAATATAAAAAAGATGGCAAATGTGTGTAGGCTATATGATAAAGCAACAGCTTTTTATATGCTGTGAACATAGCTCATGTGTCCTCCAGCTACGCACATGTTTATGATGACTAATAGCATGCTGCTGTGGTGGACACGAGACAGTGTACCGCTACCACTCGCAATCAAGCCGAAATTTGCAGTGGAAGCTCTGTTATTGGGATCGGAGCGGCGAGCGCAAGTGCAAAGTTACGTCAATCAAATCGAACTGACAAGCGAATTGAACTTAATATGCAATTACTTCGCTCTTGTTGAACGGAACTTTCGTTCAAAGAACAACTGACTTGGAGAAAACTGTTAACATGAACTGATTACTTATCTCGCTTTCGGTAACCACAATCGCAGACGCGTTCTTGCTTAAAGGTAACATCTGGGCGCATGATCAAGTATCCGCTTTATGATGCAATACATAGAAAAAAGCATACTTCACAGAGAGTAATCCATCCATCAACCGAAAGTTCCCCAAAAGCCCAATTTTGTAGTTACTCATTATTATGCTTCATTATGCATGGACTTGGAATGCAAACCGTTTTTTCTGTATTAGAAATGTAATGTAGAAAGATTTTACAACTACGACGTCACAGGTGTAGAAACACTTATCAAACAATATAATGCGCACGGTTGATTAATGAAATAAAAGCATATAGCAAGCAGTCCAGTATATTGACAAACAGGAACGAGTGTGCTGGATGACATTCACAATATTTGCCTTGCCTAGTTAAGGTGTAGAGTAGCTTTAAGCGTCTTTCACGTTTATGAACCTGGACTTTGAAGTCGTGGTTTTTCTACCGATTTACTCTCGCAAATAGGCAAATCACAATAAAAGTTTGGTGGGGCGGCATATAATAAAAGTACTTTCACGACCGACAAATAACACGGAATAATTTTGTGGACAGAGACAAGGACATAAATTTAAGTGCGAACACTTCACAAAATTTAGCTCTGGTTTCGATGATAATTTTGGCCTCCGCAGGATCAACCTCTCATCTTTTGTCGTTTGTTTCAAAGTGGTGCAGTTAATTGTACTTTTGACAAAATATTAAAACCGGGGGCGCGCCTCCCCATGGGGGTGTCAATAAATTTCTATTGGTGCGCGAGCCTTATACGCGCTCTGCAACATGGAAAGCTCTTGAACGGGGAAGTGTTCCTGCATTTACATATTTAAAGTCAGGGGGACTTGAAAGTTGAAACACAGTTCTGCTAACGTTACGTTAGCAGAACTGCCATCAAAGTTACTACGACAGACACTCGTCTTGATCTGTTCATGGCGTGTTGAATCACTACACACCTTATTTGCAGTAGCTATAGGTCTACTGCAGTCTTAACTAGCACTATTAACAACCAAATTCTATCCATGAAGAGTGGGACATGGCGGAACGCAGATATAACACCCTAGCATGAGAATTGAGCACGTTTAATTAGATAATAATTCGAGGAAATTCATCGTTTCCTTTAAACGAGATAATTATTGGGCAACAATGACATTTATAAGCCTTTATACAATTCTCGAGCGCAAGGAGTATCTGGCAAAAATGAACAACCTACCCAAGCACCATGGCGCGGGCAGCTGCATCGGCTTAAGGCCGACCCTGTTACGCGTTATTATATTGCAGGGGTGCGCAGCCTTTTCGTTATTGCCGGCCGCATTACATTTATTTTTGTGAACTACGGCTATCTGTGAGCACAAGTTATTTTTATGAATTACATTTAGGAATAGGATTTAGTCGATAATATCCCATTTACTCGTTCCTATAAGCATAATGAAATGTCAAACATTTTAATGAATTTATTCAAGCGTAATTACACGTCTATTTGGCGGTCCTTCTACTGAGTATCCGCATAAAAGTGGACAAAGAGTTTTTACTGATGCACGATCGCAGGTTGTCCATCCCTGTTATACAGTAGTAGCTCCTTTAATTTGAAACCTGAATGACTTATAGCCTGAGTTTCGTTCAGATTTTCAAATTTTGGATTGTACGTTCGAGGAAGTCGACACATTTAGTGGACGTCTCCTGTTTTTAGTTCATCATCACTCCAAGTGTTTATCTGTGCCTTTAGTTTGTATTCCTTTGGTCATCAGTTGCTTGTTAGCGTGCCGTGCTGTTGTGAGCTGAGTAGCAATTTCGTGTCATTATTGAGTTGCTCAAATTTTCAATTCATGTGTTAAGCTCCTCCAGATAAATCGATGAAAAAGAAACCTTTACGGGGTTTGCTTGACCCTACACCAGACTGCATGAACGATATGAGTTTGCTTGATGGTGAACTGGCAAGTGTTAACAACATTGATGAATATGTTGAACTCTTATATGAAGAAGTTCCGTCAAAGATTAAAGCATCAGCATTGCTTCTACAATTGACAAGAAACCCGGATAACTTGGAAGAACTTTTGCAGCACAGTAATTCAGGATTTGTACATTGTTTTGTGGCAGCTCTGACTAACATTCTTGAGCCCGATAACGTACCGCGTTGATGTATTTACGAATCATAACGTTTTTGATGAAAAATAACTCTTTTGCCGTGAGTTCAGTCGGTATTCGATTTTAAGCGAAATGCTTCCGTGCACTTGTCTTTCAATAGGTTTCCTACGTGGAGTTGGATAAATGTGAAAGTGAAAATGTCGCTATAAGGCTTATGTAGATTTTGGTGGTTTGCAAGATTGAGTGGTTTGGTTCAAAGTTGTTTAAATATGCGTCAGTGGGTAGTATACGACATACGTGCCCTTGAGACCTCGTTTATCAATGACTGACAGATACTGTTTTGGGTGCGCTGACAAGAGTTCTCCGCGAAGATTGGCGAAAAAGTGTGGAGCTATCGACCAACATCATGTACATTTTCTTTTGCTTTTCATCGTTTTACCAGTTTCATCACGTCATTGCACATCACAAGGTAAAATCACTGGTGGATGCAGCCATTTTTGTTAGAAATGTCAGCATTACTTGCCTCAGTTATCTTATTTTATTGATACTGTTCATATTTCTCGAATGTAATGTTATGCTACTAAATGGCTTGTTAGTACAGCCAGTGAGCATGATCATTTAAAAAAATATTATGTCATGCGTTTGCTTCTCAGATAGGTGCTCTGTCGATGACCATAGCTGAGCATGAACTGATCAGACACGAAGCGTGGAGAGAAGATGTAGAGAAACGCAAGGCTGCAAATATCCTTTCGGTTTTAAGGAGAGTTTTGCTCTCGTCACTTCCTGGTTTAAGGCTGTGGCCGTTTTTTGAAGAGCGTCATTATGTTCATCTCCTGGCAGTGCGGTTTGTTGTGGGTTGCACTTGTTGTTTGTGGTTTTTGTACCTTGCTGACGCAACCCACAGAAAAGTCACTGTTAACAATCGTTTGACAAACACTGAGTTTTTTTGTTCAGTCCTTATGTTTATCCTTAACATAAACTTTATCCTGCACTGATTAGCGAACCGAGTGAACAAACGGAAAAAGAGTATGAGAAAGCTCAAAAGAAATATCAAGGCCTTGTGAAAAAGCAAAACCAGCTTTTAAGAGGTAGTATGCTCATTGGGGCTTGTTCGGCGTCTTCCTCAAACGTCATCTACGTTATCTTTTTTCAGTGGCATTCTACCTTCTTTTGAACTTGGCTGAAGATACAAAAGTTGAAGCAAAAATGAAAAACCGCGGTATAGTCAAGATTCTCATCAAAGCGTTGGAAATTCGCAAAAACACCGATTTGTTGATCCTTATTTTGTCTTTTCTGAAAAAACTGAGCATATTCGTGGAAAACAAAGATGAAATGGTATGTCTGTGACGTGGGCATGTTGGAACGCTCGCTCGCACATTCATTATATTCTTTGTTTGCTGGGCGTTCATATCACAAAGTTCTATCACTTCAATCAACGCAGTTCTCGTTAAGGCTGTGATAAAAGCACAAACCTTTTCAAAAAGAACTATGCTTTGTGGAAGTCCTAATAATGCTTCTCTTAACTGATAGAACCGATAACTCTGCAACCTGACGTTGTCATCTTCCGGGAATTTCGTGTCCGATATGTGCTAAGTCAAAATCGCGGCCAAGAAATGTCTTAAGATTTTTTCGAAAAAATATTTTTTCCAAAAGGTGATTTGAAGACACTTATAGAAATAAATCCAATCTCATTGAAACAGGTTTGTTGATCACCTGACTAGCTGATGTGTTGCGAATGCCGGAAATGTTCTTTCCAATCTTTGATGCGATGTCCGTCTTTGCATGAATGCATTGCTTTGAACTGCCTCAAAAATGAATGTTGTAAACAGGTTCTTTCAAAGGAAAATGTTAGGTACTCAGTATGCACCTGTAGGGACCCGATTTTCTCTGATTCTAGGGACCGGATGATCATTTTCTCTGATTCTAGGGACCCGATCCGGGTCCCTAAAACACCTTAAAAAACTTGTTGTAAATATTGAACTTTCTTGACAGGCAAATTTGAACATCATTCCATTGTTGGAACCATTCCTCCCCTGTGAGAGTGTTGATCTGATGGGCTTGACTTTGCTGTTGTTGCTGAACTTGTCTTTTGACACTGCTCTGAGAAAAAAGATGATGGATTCTGGTTTTCTGCCACGAATCGCAAACGTTTTGAGTAGGTTGTGGTATTGCGTAGTTGAGACAATACTGTTAAACAACAATTCGCGATCTTAAATTGAACTGCGCGGCACTATTCTTTGCGCAGCTTTAGGAAGTGAGAATCACAAGACTATTGCAATCAATCTGCTATATCAGCTGAGCTTAGATGATAAGGCTCGCTCCATGTTTTCCTACACTGATTGCATTCCAAAGGTGATTTGCTGTTGTATTATAGTTCTGAAGTTTTTCACTGACATTTGGGTTCTTTTTACTTAACATTTATCCTGGGAGCCATTTTAGTGATGTATTCGTTTTTATTGCCAGTTTAATGTAAATGGTTTACTGCTGGTATGTAATCAGACTTGAGGAGGCTTGGTATGTAAGCTTACGTAGAATCTTTGAAATGGATTATAAGCAAGTTTGTTAAGACCGAGATTTTCTTGTTTAAAATAGACTTTATGCGCAACTTGGTTTCCAACGCGAGAAATATCGCACGCATGGGCGATTTAGCATCTTTTTGCAAAGTACCAATGAAACAAATACCCAATGCAATCACCTTCTGCCATTGCGTAAGAGGTGATTGCAGGCACGAAAAATGCGAAGTGGACGATGTGAAATGGAAAATTGGGGGCAGCACTGCTCTGGAGGAACTTGTCTAAAATGTTGATTGTTCTTCGGCTTTTCACGCTAGTTTCAGATTTCAACCCGATCTTTCAGAGTATAGCTTCAGAAAGCTACTGTTGAATTCTTTTGTTTTTGTTTTTAAGCTTTTAGAAATGATTTTCAAAGCTCCAGATGGATCTATAGACATAGACCTGGCTGCTTTGTGTATTAACGTAGCAACAAAAAAGAGGAACACTCAGGTTTGTGGTCTTTTAGGTAAAATTCTGTTTTGAATGCTATTTTGAATAGTTCACCGCTGACATGTAAATGGTTGACTGCGTCTGTCTTGATGGTTTCTTGAGAAAGTGACAAGCGCTCATAGAATGTGTTGTAATTCTACCGTATTTTGCAAATGGTGTGATACATGATTCAACGTCAGATTGACCTCAGGGTGCAATCTACATTTACTCGTAAACACTTATGCTGTCAGGGTAGAGGCTTGGCATGTGGCAGTGACCGTTGCGCAAAATGCTGCTCAGGTACGTGACGCGCAGTGAAAGTTAATCTGAATACACGTTCTTTAAACCCTTCTTGTCTTCTACCGCTGGAAATATAAAGCAGGTTTGATTGCTAGGCGATACCGTTTGTGCTTCCCTTGTCGGCCTTGTGCAATATCAATCTGAGATTGAACGGCAGTTTGATATTGCGTTTACACTGATGCGTAAACGGAAAATTGTCTTTCCAATTTACTAGCCTATGTTCTAAGGCCATCTAAAGCTTGCTTTGAAAGTAAGAAGCTCCGTTTTCTTCCGCACACCAGTCAGTCGTTCGCCCGTAGGATTTTGCGGCTGCTTGCATTTGCTTATTCGGAAGACCTACATACAGGGCTACCATCGATCTAGAACCAAAAATAAAGACGGCTGAGGATAATTTTTTATTATATTACCTAAAAAGAAAACAATTGTTTCTGTTTGCACGACCAACGTCAGATCATATCTTTGCCTATTTATCTTCAGGAACTATTTGCTTTAGCAATGTCTTATTCTCGACTTCTTGGAATCGTCACGGAAAATGTTTTTTTCGCTTGCTTTATTCTTGAATCAAATAAATGCAAAACCTTAGCTACAAAACCAGCTTTCCTAAGTATCCTAACCAGAGTAGACAACTTACAGTGCTAACATAACAATACCTGATAGTGCGTTATGTCTCTGTGCTGCAAGATTATACTACATTCATGACATCAAAAAACTTGGATTACAAAATGTTTACGATGAGACAGAAATGGTGTTTATGACTATCAGATATTGCTTATTTAAAATTGTTATGCTACAAAAAATAAGAGAAAATAAGGACGCAAGTCACAAATAAGGACATTTCTTAGCAATAAGGACATTTATATTTTCTAAGACGTAGTGCTGCAAAATAAGGACATATCTTAGAAATAAGGACGGTATGCTAGCCCTGCCTACATAGCACATGTGTCGTTGTCTTAAAGTCACAGCAGCTTCAATACCTTGCTTACAATTTTCTTTTTAGGTGGTATGTCAGAGTCATGATGGCTTGGCTCTCAAGTATTTGGTAAAAAGGGCGTTCAAGTTTAAAGACGTGCTTCTGATCAAGATGATACGCAACATGTCTGACCATGGCGGTCCAACAAAAGCTCTGTTTGTGGTAAGTTAGTTTGAGTTTTACACCAGTCGTGCATTTCACCTGCAGCGGTCGCGTCTACTCGGAACTGTCATGCAGAAGAGCAAGTGACGACACTTATGCTGAACCTTGGTGGAAAAGTATCTATGAATTGTGCGTTTTTCAAACTTCGTTGATGTGCAGTGGAAGTGTGTGCCACAGAGTGACTTGGAATGCACGCGCACAGTGCAAAATACGTGATGGGGCGCAACTGCAAGCAGTGTTTGTTTGCACATGTGCTTGTTCTTGGTGGGGGCAGCTCTCACACTTGCCTGCGTGCCGCGCGCATTCGTCCGATAATGGCATGTAACACTGTCTGATAAGTTTTGTTTTATCTCGTTTAGAATTTCATTGGCAATTTCGCCAATGCAATCAAGAAGGAAAAGAACGAAGATTTCGTCATTGAATGCGTCGGCACCCTCGCAAACATGAACATGCCCAATATCGACTTCGAGCAAATCTTGGAAGAGTGCAGGCTTATTCCTTTCATACAAAAAGTGCTGCAACCAGGTAAACTAATTGAAAAAAACTAAAAATCTAGTTTAGCATGTGGGCGCATTGTAAAACACTGTATGGTTAGCATTACAGATTGGTTGCGTAACCTAAAAGCTTTCAAAAAAGCCAAGGAAAAGGTCGCTGCCGTATTCATATGTTGCTGATAAAATAAAGTAGTTGATCTGACTTCTTACATCGACCGTTGTGAAGAACATTCCCAACTGATTCGGTTTTTCGAAATCAACGGCGCTGTACTAAAAATTCACTCTTTCTTCTTCAAGTTCGGAAATGCGAATTCTTAATTTTATTAAGTGCGCTCTGAGAGAAAAATGTCCATATTGGTATAAATCAATTGAGTTTTTCATTCACAGATGACGGTTGTAATCAACCTATGTGCAAAGTGTGGAGACATTTATACATTTAGCGAAAAATTTTTGTGTTTGAACGCCCATTTTCTATCAACTCAAAAATAAAAAACTTTGAAATATTCTGCTGTGTGTTGTTTTATCAAAGGTACAACGTTCACTTTTACGCGTTTTTGCTCAGATGAAGCCGAAGATGATCTCGTTTTAGAAGCAGTTATTTTGTTGGGAACTGTTGCCCTGGATAGCAATTGCGCTGCCATGTTGGCCGATTCTGGCATCATTCAAGTTTTGATCGATTTGCTTAATGGTAAGTTGATTGGTGCTCCGCTAAGCAGGCAAACAGTGAAGTGTTCCGTGATGCTTGCTTTATCAAATGCAAAATTTTTGATGATAAAATAGAAAACCTTTGGTGAAGAAAGCATTTGCGAAGAAAGGTGTATATCCAAAGCTTACATTGTGCAATAGAGAATGCATAAATTATGAAGGCATCGTCTTTATCTTTGCGTTTTAACGCTGTTCCATTGTTTGGAACCTAATGCAGCTCAATCTGATTTCATAATTGCATGGTCGAAGCTCATGTCCACCTTCTCAAGCTTGGTTTTAGCATCTGTTCGTATGCGCTTTAATTACATCGTTATTTTTTGTGCGACTGAGATTTATGCCGCCCTTTTATTCGCCTTTTTAACCAATGCCCTGCTGTGCATTGTGTGTAATGTTCCATGAAAGGCTTGGGTGGATCCCACATAACTCGACAGTTTGATTGTTTTCCTCGGTTGCCCAGTGTCTATTTGTTCATATGCCAGCCTAGCAATCGCACCGTGGAGATACCTTTTACTGAAATTGAACTTATTGGCAGTTTTATTGAAAAAAAACGGCAATTCTGAAAAAGTAAATCTTTCTGTGTTAATTACGCAGATGACACGAATAAATCTCTTTCGTGGCTAAAACTTTGGTTGGGTGGCCCCGCTCGAAGCTACGTGCTCACTGAATGTCAGCGCGAACTGTTCTTTTTCAGCAAAACAAGAAGACGACGAACTGGTTCTTCAGATCGCCTACGTTTTCTACCAAATGATCTGGCACGAGGAAACAAGGAACGTAATCATTTCCAAAACGCAGGTGACCGAACTTCCGTGATGCAATGACCGCCACTGCCTACGCGAAAATAAACAACTCACGACTCGTTGTTGTTGTTCTGTTTCCAGGTCCCTGCTTATCTGATCGACCTGATGCATGACAGAAACACAGAAATACGAAAAGTGTGCGATAATACGCTCGACATCATAATGGTAACGGTTGTGATGTTAACGTTTAGCTTTGCAAATATGTTTACTACGCGTTTACAAATTGAACACAAAGGCAAGGCTGACGTTTTAACTCGTCTTAACGAGAATCTTGGCCATCAAAATATTGTTGTCCCGTTATTATTCCGAATAACCTGACTGATCAGACTTCCTCAAATTTTTCAGTGTACTTTTTAAAGAGAATCTGAAAACGACATTAGAAAGCGGCTAAATAGAAAGATTTACGAAAATGTCTCCTAGCCAGTGGTATAGCGACCACACAAGCCTGGTTTCAGTCAATAAATTCGGAGGCGCTGTTCAGGAGTACGACAGCGACTGGGCGAAGCGCATTCAACTGGAGAAGTTCCGATGGCATAATTCGCAGTGGATCGAAATGGTCGAGAGTCAGCAGCAAGATGATGAGGACGATGACTTGTACGACGACCTCCCACCATACCTGCACGACGACGGTCTTCTGCTCTACGAACCGAGTGAGTGCGATGTGCTGGAAACTTTGCGATTAAAACAATGACAACGAAAACCTGTCAAGATAAGTGTCGCGATGCGATGAAGTTGCCGCGCACCGAGTGCGATCGTTTTATATTTCTTGCCATTATCGTCGTTATGAAACTACATTAAAATATTTGCTTCCAGACTTCGATGACGAGATATTGATGGAAAATGGAATTGGCAACGACGCTTTGAGGTCGAGTCTTGCTGGCCACATGGTCCCACCAGGCTATGAGCAGTAAGTTTGACAAACAATAACCTGCTGGTGAAACCCGGTCGTTGTTCTTCGGTCATGCAGTGGAGCACGAAAGCTACATAAAGCATACTGTTTACGTCACACAGAAAGCCAATTGAAATGTTTCCGGGGCTTACCGTTTCTAAAGAATTAAAAGTTACATTACAAAATGAATGTAAACCGTTTTTGTAACATGAGTCACAAGCAATTAAACGTAGAACCGTTTACCAGTAGGTTAATGATGGAAGAGAGGTTTATGAAGTAATGTACTGAGGGGAAGTAGTCAAATGAAAAACCTCTACAACAGTATACGAACGGGCAAAGCATCCAAATTTGTTCGGTGATTGCAGCCAACCTCTCTGATATCCAATGGGCTTGTTCCCAGGGTTGCGGATTCGGAGGTAAAATATCCGACTCCCGATTCCGACTTTCCAAAATTTCCGACTCCGACTCCTTGACATAAGGGGAATGAAATTTGGCTGTTAAAATCAATGGAAATCGTGGTACACAGCAAGAAATCTCTGATTCAACAAAAGTTTCAAAAAAAATTGTACCATTTCAAGAGGAATTCCCAATTTAGGAGTGTGATGTAAAAAATGATCAACTGGGCATCCGGAGACGGACGAAAAATGGGACTCCGACTCCCAGTGTTGTTAGTAATCCGACTCCGACTCCACCCAAAAACCTCCGACTCCGCAACCATGCTTGTTCCTAACGGTGGCTCAATCATAGCCTGTTAAAATGGTGTTAAAATACTTCTTATCTATTTTGACAAAGAGCAACGAAATCAAACTTTTGGCCATGTTCTCATTGTGGATAAACACGCGAATAGAAGACAAGTACCGTACCGTACACAACTCAGTCTTCTTGGCAATTTACACTTTGTTAAACTTATGCAAGAATTGACGTTGTTAACTCGTGTTTTCATTCGCAGATACATTCCGGGCTACGACCCAGAACACGATCCTCACTTCATCGTCCACGACGACGGGCTCGACATCGACGGATACTATCCCGCTCAGCCGTTCGCCAGACCGAGT
>JGI24021J15306_10001316_pt1 | contig 23887 bp, 10 predicted proteins | sample Ectturendosymbi1_FD_15306 | JGI IMG/M metagenome (IMG submission 15306) | reverse complement strand
CGGTCAAAGTTCGCGAACGCAGAAAAACAAGGAAAAATTTTGCAGTTTTGCAGTGATTAAAATGGGTTTCTTCCAAGCAGCCTAAAAATAGATAAGCTGTATAAAGAGTAAGTTGACAAGGTCAAAAACATGATTTGAAGCCCTCAATAAACTGCAAAACAAACGAAGTAAAAAGGTATATTTTAGGTAAAGAGCAAAATTGCATGTTTTCAGTAACTGAACCTTTTCAAATGTAAACTCTATCCAAAAAAGCAAACAAGCTTTTTGGAAACTTTAAAAGAATATGCTGCATCGCGGTATTCAACTGTTTTTGAATATTTGTAGCAAGGTTCGATTTTCTCAAGTGGAAAGTTAATTTACGCAGTTGAGCAGAGAGAATTCCCTCCATGCAGTGCATGATTGAGCGCAGTCTTCTTAATCTTTACTTTGTTTCAGAAGTGCACTCAATGAGCTCTTCGAACCCGGTGGCCTTTGTCGGAAAGTAGTTGCGAAACCCTCCTCATCCCCTGATGATAGTTTTCTGACTTCAGCAATTCAACTTTTTCGTCAGTTTTCCATATTCAAATTTAGGACTGAAAGGCTTAGCCGATGAAGAGGATCATAATATTTTCGCAGAAAAACGCCAGGAACAAGGCCTTCCTTTCCTTTGTACCTACGGAATAAGCAAGAAAAAGCATTCAAATTTAATTTGCATTGAACAAACCTTCATTTTTGCCAATGTCTTTATTCTTTGTTAAACGGAGAAATGACGCTGCTTTTATCACGAGAAGTGACCGGCAGTAAAAAATCCTTTAAAAGCTAATATTCAGGCAGTTGAAAAATGCTCTTATTATACTAAAAATAACTTTTATGATTTCTTGTGCTTAGAGACTGCGTACATGGTTCAAATATGCATGCAAATTGAACAAATATCAACGCCGTGTTGGACTATTACTGTTTAAACAAATTTACCTGGCTAACCACCAACCGTTTTCGTTCTTTTTCAAGACGCTTAAAATGGAGTTCTCAACAAAACTCAACTCATCAGGTTTATCGGCAGTGTAGGATTGCTTGCTGATGTAGTCGCCACTACAACACAAATAGTAAGGTTGCACTTCACTGCTGCTGAATGCAAGCTGCAAATTGTGACGAAAGATCTGAACATCCACACTGAATTTTGAAAGCATTTCTCTTCGAAAGCTATTTTAATTTCATGAATTACTGTTTTCAACCGTTTAAACCACTTAAGGTGAGAGCCTTTTACATTAATTCATTTGTTTTATGTGCAACAAATTGATAATGTTTTGCAACCATGGGCGCCGGAAGGGGACAGAGGGGTCTTGACCCCCTCTGGATTTTGAAATTTGACATTTTTCTATTAAATTTTTAACAAAAAAGTTTTTTTCTTAGTTTCGAGTGCGGGTAAAGTGACATTTCGCCACTTTTGGCCACCTTGGAAAAATCTTTTTATCTACCCTGGAAAAATCCACTATTGACCCCCCTGGATAGATCCTTCCGACGCTCACTTTTGCAACACTCCAGAACGTGCTGCTGGTGAAAAGCACAGAGCGCTTACACTGAGGCCTGTCCCGCAAATCTTCTCAAAAAAGATGGCGAGTCAATGCAACGTCGGTTGAAAATGCTGCAAATCTCCCCTGGAACCTGCGAAGCGAAAATAAAGTATAACAGTCGTATTCGCATTTTGAACACTTCAGGTAAAACGCTCGTTAATTGTTGCTCACTGTCGTGTCGCTGAGGCATCGAATGTCTGTGCATGACGAAGAATCTGTTGATATGCTCATCAACTCATCGCCAGCCGAGCTTCGCGGGTCTCCACACTGCCCACAGCAAATAAGTAATTAAAGTTCAAGAACTGTAAAAATCAGAAAATGCTCTTTTAGTATTGTTTCGTTAAATGTATTTTAGCTTGCTTTCTATGCTTTTTTTATCACACAGGACTTCCTAGCTAAACGTGAGGTTTTCGTTGTCAAAAATCAGGCTGCTGTCTGCGTGCTGGGCCAGAAACCATTATGTCCTACACGTCTTCAGCCAAAACATAAAGCATTTAGAAACATGGCAATTAGTGCGTGTACCCACTTACGATTTATCTTGGTCAAGCAGATCAAACCAATAATTTTGATGACGCAAGTGTAGGCGTTTGTTACTCGACTACGTGTAACAAAGTACCACAAACACTTGGCCCAATTACAAGGTGCGGAAATCGACAAGAGAGGTTTTTCTTGCCGTGGGTGTGATAACGAAACCAAAGAAGATTTTGCATCAAATTAATGACTTTTAAGTGTTTCAAAAGTTCAAGGAGACTTCCGCCAGCTGAATACAATGGGATTTTTTGTTTTAAACCAAAGTGAGGCAAGAAACAGTGCAATTTTAAGGGTGAGGTGCTGCCTGCTTTTGCAGCTAAGGATTTGGGAAATGATGACAAATTTATATTTTTAGCTTCACGGTTGTCTCTAACTACTTACCATAGCTAGTGGTGAAAAACTCTTTCCCAGTTTTACGTCGTCTTTGGTCAAGTAAGAAGCAGGTACATAGCCTGTGGTTTCCGCGGCATCGTCCTCATGGTAACAACGTGCAAACCACCATCCTGAACAATGACAAATTTTGAAATAAACTTTTAAAACAAACAAGTTTTAGAAATAGTTAGTGCTAATGAACAGCTGCGTTTCTTGCTGTGTTATGTTTTAACAAAAACAGTAACGCACAGCAATCGAAAGCGCATCAGCACTTGTTTTGCAAACTGAAATCCACTACTATGCAGCTTACACCGCATCTAGATGGATTAAGCGCAGTCATGAAGACTAAGGAGTCACAGCTCTCTGTTTACAGTTGCCAGACTGAGGTAGCAGGTTCTCCCCAAAAGAACGCTTACACTTCAGCAAACAAATCTGGACAATAAATCGCAAAGCTTATTTTTTTTTAGCTGGTCCGAAAATAGTTGCTTATTTGTTCATAGCGGATTTGTTGATTGGTTTATCTTAACTCACCACAATCGTTCTTTGCAAGCACCTCGACTTTATCCCCTTTTTTAAGTGGCATTATGTGGTGGTGATCGCAGTCATCGCATGAAGGCTCGTGGTCTTCAAGTGCAAAATGCGTTTCACCGTGCATCGGAGCGGAGACTGTAAGAGCCTTTCTCGAAGTGACGTCGAAGCCCGAGCTAGACGTGCTAGCAATCGACATCTGCAAAACAATAACGATGCATGTGCGAATTAGTCCTTGTTAGATTCCAATCCGAGCATGGCGTGAATTTTGAATATATCGGAGCGCCTGGCAAATGTAATTGTTTCACTTTGCGCAATCGTGAACGTGCTAGAACACACTTCCTTTTAAGCTACACGTTCATCTCTGGGATTAATTAGCAAGTTATAAATGCGTTACTTGTTAGCACCATTTAACTTCACATGATCAAAGTAAGCGCCGTATTGAAGTAAAATTTCTGTTCTCGCAATCTTTGTTTGAAATCCAAGCATTGTGTGCTTAATGCGTGATTACCGCATGCCGAAATCGTCAAAGAAAAGCTTAAATTTGAATTTGGTTTCAACTTGGGACTCGTAATCAGGGAGCGTCGGTCCAATAAAGCGGTTGAATACAACTACACTTGTGTGGAATGTTTTTGAAAGCCTACAGTAATGGCATCTCAGGTTGAACTGACTCCTCACCGTGGTGGGCGAAGCTTGAAAAACAGCACTGACTTCGGAATCAAGGCTGTCACGTGAGAACTGCGATACGGAATCTGATTGGTCGTATCCCAATTCGCTCGATTGATCACATTCTGTCAAATCCTGGCTATTGCTGGTGATCAATTCAGTGAGGTAGAAGTATGTTTTTCCGCCACCACTGTGACACCACAAAGATATATATAAGAGGGGAAACGATTCTGTAGCAAGAGCTGAACGAGTTGTAGGTTATAGCACCAGAAAAGGATCGGGATTCTTGAACTGCAAATATGTTCGTATAGCTTTTGCCTCATTTCAATGTTGGTAATGTCAAAATTTGCATTTCTGTCCTATAAGAAATCGCTTCCACGTACTGCGCAAAAAACATTAGGCTGTTTCTTGTTTGTCTGGCGACCGAACACGGCAAAATGTCAAATAAAATTGCAATCTTCCGATGCGCGAACAAGAGATCGTATTTCGAGACGAATCACGCTACTGGAAGTAGTGAATTGTTTTGTTGTGACAAAATAATAGGGAACTAACATAAAACTGTTGCTGATGTGTTTTAAGCACACTAACCTCCTCTTCTTGCTGTTGAGATCATCTTCCGTTGGAGAAAAGAACTTCTTGACGGCTTCCAGCTGGTGGAGCGCTTTGTAGTACACAAGTGCCTGTAGCACAGAGCAACGAATTGATAAACGAAATACATGATAGAAAGTAGTCATCCACTGACTGCTATATTGACGTGGTTTTTACATGTTGCATGGTGAATAAAAATGACATGAAAGCAGGCATAAAGTTGCACTTTCGTTCACTTAGTTAATACCTGAAAATAGAGATTCAAGGAGTCTATGAGTCGTAATCTTCGCATTGCGCCGTTGCTCAATGATATGGTAAACAGGCTCGTCTTATGTCGCAGGTTGTTTAAATAATAGTTTGCGTCGGCTTGCAGTGGGTCTTGCTTGGTCAGCTGAAAAGATCCGTAAAAAGTTCGTTTTCTATCCAGTACAGATATCCGGGCATTTCAAGAAACAAGCAGGTTATTTGCAAGATCGAACTGAGCAAGAACATTTGTCACCATTGCGACGGGTATATTTTTAAACTTAATGAAATATTTGCAAGCAAGCAAAGCAACCCTGCGCCCACCGAAGTGCAAAGGATAAAAAAATATCTGTTTTACTCCATCTGTTTTATTTTACTCCGAACAGATATTGTCGCAAAAAGCACAAATTTTTTTATAAAATGCTGCTACGCTTATACGCTTTACCTTTTTGACTTCCCATTGAAATGCTCTCAATTCTTTCCATTTCCTGTAAATTGTGAGATTGCTTCCGTCGCTTTTTCTGACCAGGATAACGAAATACTGCAAAAATTAAACATGATTTGACCAAAACGTATTCGTCTCCCTCGTAATCTGATGAAAACTTTCAGGTTTTACAGCAGATTTACTTTTCTGAGAAAAAAGGCTACCTTGCACTGTGGCCAATCGTAAAGAATTCATGCTCGATTACGGCATTAAACGTGACGTAAATATCACTAATTAGATCTCATAATTTTGTGTTTCTCACACCCGATCGCTGATAACCTCTGTTTTAGTTGCGTAGAGACGGCTATTCGGCTCTGTGGAAATCACGATTGAGTAAAGTCACCAATTAAGAGAATGAATGCCTCACGCTTTAACAAATAGGGCGGAGGTCGCAAAGCGTGGCGATGCAACTTTTAATCAAACTCAAACTGAACGCGTCAAGCCACCAAAAACCGTTTTGCTCTGTCATGCATTTGTACTTTCATAAAAGATAAAAAGATTTTTTAAAACTAAAACTTGGAATTATTTTTTGTTCGACATGACAGTAACTAACATGGGCGTCGGAAGGAGTTTTTTCAGGGGACCGATAGCGTATTTTTCCATTGGTATCTTCGAAGGCGGGTCCAACAGTGTTGAAATTTCATTTTAGCAACTCGAAAGTAAGAAAAAAGCTTAAAAAAATCCAGGAGGCCAGGGCCCTCCTTGCCCCCCCTTCCGACGTCCACGGTGCTAAAACTTTTCAGTCTCAGCACAGCCTCATTTAGCCACTTACAAATGAACGTCTGGGCATCTGCTGCTTATGAACTCCTAAAATTTTTAAGTCCTTTAATTCATGGGCGTTGATGACGGCAGTGGACTCTTCACCATCTTCTAATAGTTGACACTGTGTAGGAAAACCGGAAATATGAAATGCGCTCCGGGAAACTTCATCCCTCCTGTTGCATGCGGTGCATGTTTCCAAGAGGTTAATTTTATCTTTCAGAGTCTCTTGGTTTTGCTGATTGGCAAATGAGAGAGAGTTGCACATTCTGAATCTCAGTTTTTTTTATTTACCAGTATTTTTTTCAAACGCTGCTTGAAACAGTAAAGTTTTGCGATGTGTAGCGAACGTCCCTGGAAAAAATAAATAAAAAGTGTTATGATTCAACTTGCTGAGCGATGCTTCCTGATAATATTCGTTGCCCTTTTTTCAACCCGATAATTTGCTTTATGCACTGATGTTCCTTTGTTGCGTCATACTACGTATTGATAACGACCATGGTAATCTATCGCTAAGCATGCATAAGACGGTCACATCTCTAGCTAAGTCACTTTATGAAACAAACTATGGTGATTTAGCAAAATCCGATTAAATCTTGTAACACCAAAGACAAACCTTCAATTTGAAAAAAAAACGACAGTAATTTTCGTTCTTGTACTGAAAAGATCAACACCACTCAAAACGTACTTGACCCAATACCAAATGGCAAAAGATCTTGCTCATATGTCTAGCAGCTCGATCTTTTTGCGTGATGTTATAGTTCGCAAGCAATGTCTGATCTAATCACGTCAACCCCAATTAACGCGTAGACGCTGAGCTGTGGCGACGTGTCAATGCACTACTCAGTATATATATATATCCCAGAGCATATTTTTTCTCTTTCGTACCTACAGATAGCCGACTTTTTTCATTAATTGTCAGCGAATTTGACGTTCTCGATTGGCCAATGTTGTCGCAACGACTGAAGCTTCTTTCAGGCAATCGAAGATAGAGAGCGACTACAAGCATTGGACTTGGTGATGAGACTGCGCATCAAAGATGGATTTGAATTTACGCCTACTTTTTCATGAAAAACATTTTTGGCACTGAGCGTTTTAAGGGCAAACGTGAACAGTTTTTGTCTGGGGTTAATCAATAATCGAACTAATATGCCCTGGCAAAAATACAAAAAAGGTGAGATACCTAGAAAACAACTAACAGCCAATAGGCGAAAAATAATTTTCACGTACATTTCTACTTTTTACATATCTCACTTGTTCTTCCAACAAACTTTGGTTCAGGAGTGGTTCCTTAATTTCTGCCAGGTGGGGGGTAAAAGCCTTTCATAAAAGGCTTGTTTTTTCACCAAAAAGGTTTGCTTTTTGGAATTATGGATTACCTTTTTAGTAGATCTGTAACAAGCTGCTTTCAACTGACGGCGGTCGAAAAATAGCATTAAAGTTTTGCTTTCTATAAATCGCGCAAAACACATCGATGCCTTTTGTGTATTTTCTACTTCTGTTCAAAATTCATTCAAGCAGGTAAAGCACAGGGTAAAAAAGTGAGTGACAAAAATTCACAAGGAAGGTTCTGGTATGAATATGCGGAAAGCAGCACAAAAGAGGTTTTGCTTGAAATGTCAAATGTCCAACATTTATCTGATTTAGATGATTCAATGCCATAAAAGGTGTGTACAGCCTTGCTGTTTGAAATAAAGCGACGGTATTTGATCAGCTTTGAGAGTGAATGGACATTTGCGTTAAAAGCTGTTGTTGGATACAAAAAGGGAACTAACAATGCCGCAACTGTGAAGTAAACGCCGATTGAGATGACGATGTTTCGGCAGAGACATTTAAAAACCAATTGTCAGCATTAAGATATGTTCCGCAAATGTTAAAGAATTTTCCACCGTTTCATTGGTCACGAAACATCACACAGTTTGTTTCACAACATCAGAAGGTGCGTGTAAGCGTAGTGCAATAAAAAACAAGTATCACGAAGAAGTTGCAAGCAATAATTTTAAGCGAAATTTATCTGCAACGTTTTCGCGAAATTGTTGGTCACTTTCTCCGCTATCTTATTTGCTTCCGTGCGATGATGTCACCGCGAAGAAACGCACCAATAATGGCGCAGTGTAAACAGGCGTTATAGTGGATCGCATGCGCCCAAATGATGAGGTTCGGGACCATTGTCACATTCCTGAAAATGAAGTTCAACACTTTCAAAACTGGAAACGGTACAGATTTGAAACGTTGCTTCTATGCTGCCGGTGACTGACTGATAAGTTCTGTCTTGACCCAATGTGTACCCAGAGGTTGAAAAGTTTATCCTTTGCATGATGGAACTCTAAAAATAGTAAATGTGGTGCTTTTTCAGCAATTTGTTTTTTCAAAGACGCGACCTACTCTTTACAACTCTATTCAATTCAGATTGGCAGTTGCGTTACATTTATGATTCTCCAACAAACATTTCGGAGCATCCACTTCAAAGTCTGCTCATGAGGACGAACGCACAACAGGCAAAGGTTTATATTTGCTGATTTGGTGTCGGTTATAATTTTTGCATTCACACACAAACATGGCCTCATCGTCATTGTTCAGGCCCCAGGGGGAGGCAAAACTATACCCCAAACAAGCAAAAAGTAAGATCCGTAGCCTACAAAAAGTAAGTTAATGCCACACCGGCAAGGTCTATTTGCAAAAGGATTAGGACTTTAGCTAACACTGGTGTGGGCAGCCAACCAACCAAACAAAATTCAACCGAGGTTAGGCCTGCAGTAACCTAACTTATAAACTAGGTAGTCTATAATGTACTCTAGCTGTGAGCACAAACAAACTTGTACCAAGCATCCTAGCCTTCTAAAAAAAGGTTAACATTTTGATAAACAAATTCTGAATCTCTAACAAACCTCCAGCTCCTTGCTTCCAACGCCATGTCAAAAATATGCAATTTTTCAAACAAATCAAATTCTTAAAACATGGCCAATTTTCCCCAGACCCCAATGAAATGTTATCCAGATGCTAAAACAATCCATACATTGAAAAAGCTAGTTTTTGTAAGGCCAACAGAATCGCAGTCAAAAAACATTGTTTTCTGTTTGTAAAGTATTGCAGTAAATTATTCAGGGTTTTCCAAATTAACAAAAATATTAAAAAGTTAGACCTTTGAACGTTCCTAAACCAGCACAAATCATATATTTCAGGCGGATAACCACTACGTCATCAGGTTCCATTCTCGGACGTTCAATTGGTATACTCCAAATTGACTTTTGAACAACGGTTGTCTGACAGACTGGCAAAATATTTAATAATTTTTCAAAACTTTTTTTAACAAATACGGAATTTTCACCCTACAATGCCTAACTAGACCTCATTTTTAAAGCAAATCTTCAATCCCAGTAGTGTGCGTTCCCAAGTGAGGAAATGACTGGTTCACAAGTTATGACCAGAGATCGCATTTGCGTCGTTATGTAGGTTCACCTTGGACGAAAAGGGATTATCACAACATTATTAGACTCAACAATGTCTGATTAAGAATCAATCTCACAAATTTTGTGTGAAAAACACACGAATATCAATTGCGAGGCAACAGCGTAATATTGAACATCTTCAATTCTACACGACTGTAGCTCATCATCTCCTGAACAGCACGTTACTATTTTCATTAAGGAAATATTTTTTTAATCTTTCAAATCTAGAAGCTTGGTTCTTTTATGTAAGGTTGAAATATCTCAAAATTTTCTTTCATTATCTGAAACAAAATTTATATCTCGAAAAAGTCATGCCCAAGTACGACCCAGCAGAACCGCAGAGTTCTAAGCAATTAACCATATACTACAACTTACACTGCGTCCACAAGAAAGCTGAACGAGAGATAAAAACAACAAAAAAATAAAAAGAACGATAAATCACAAATACTATTATATCAGAAGTAAAACGTTTTGATAAAAAATGATACCTTGCGTGAAAACGTAAGAGCTTTGTTTCTAAGATCTTGGTCGAAACAATTTTTCAAGCAAAAACGTTTGAAATAATTTTTCAGACTTTTGTCTCCATTGGTGTTTTTCTACTAGTTCTTCAACCCTAGCCTTTTTGAAACTTTTCTTAAACCAAATGCTTTTGCAGTCTCATGTGCTTATGGCTGTAATGTGCGTGTTGGATTTTGCTGACTGTTAAAAACAACAGCAAACACCGGCTACCCGGAAGTTCCTCTTTGCAATATCTGGTGGAAACAAAGATCTTTCAAAAACTGAATTTTGGACGACTGCTGCCCTGGTTACAGTAAAACAACAAAAACACGTTGGCCAAATTGCTTCTCATCATATTGTAGCAACTTTCGCTTCTACAGCTGGAACAATACTCTTGCGCCAAGAAGCAAAGGTGACTTTGAAGGTCAGACTCTTTCGCAAACATTACGATCGCGTTCGAAAAATAAGTTTTCAAATAAAATCGCAGTGAGCAAGCCACAAACAATTTCCGCGGTTCTTCCATGCAGAAACGCATATAGCAGGTTTTTCGAGATGGCGTTTTCAAAACTAACCGACAATATTTTCGTACAGAACCAATAGAAAAAGTTTATTTACTGATTAATTTCGGCTTTATTGAAGACCGTGTATAGGAACACCAGCCTAGACTTAGTTTTCTCTGTAACACTGGTGTAGGAGGCAGAGGTGCAGGGGGTGCAAGGGCACTTCCAAAAGTAGTCGAAAATGCGGGCAAAGTCCCTGGAAATTTGGGCAAAATTTCTAAAAATCCGGGCAGAAATGGCGCCCAACGGTGTTTGATTTCGCGAAATGACGCCCAAACGTTTGCAGAAAAACATATGAAGACCTTTTTTTGGAGGTCATACCAAAAGATCTTCATGATCTTTGAAGGAGGAAATTTGCAGTCAAAAGTCACACAAAAACTTTTGTAGGGCAAGTTGGGGGAAATTAGGGCAAAAATCCTTGGCACCCCCAAAAATGTGCCTACTCCTACACCTATGCTCTGTAGAACCTTTTTCTGACAAAACTTACAAACACAACGACACATCTCTGACATCACGCAAGTTCGAGACCTTTGGCCATGATACGTATAGTTACACCATTCATTCTACTTGCAATAGCCTCCACCTGATCAATAAACAACCAAGATCAATGCACCCTGAGTTTACACGTCATCAGTCACGACATCACGCCTTGACACGTCACTGATGGGAAACGAAAAATATGCTATTCTTACGAATCTAGGGCTTAATTCATATGAGACGGAAAATTATGAAAATTATATACATTCCTGTTAGAATAATTATATGCATTCCAAGTTTCGCTACACAATTCATGGGTGACCTTACGGAGTGGTGTTGTCCTCCATCAAAATCTTACGCTCTGTGTCACTGCCAGAGATGGATTAGGGGCCCGAGGCAAACTCTCAGTAAGGGGTCACAAAACTATACGTTAAAGTTATTGAGGAGCCCTCCTTGGCACATTTAAACATAAATTTTGCTTTATTTGAAAAACACGTGACTTTCTTCAGAGCTTATTAAAGTGTCTCTGGAGCGGTTCATAAGCGTTTCAACAAAACATTGCAAAAACTAAGTGCGTAACTCTCAAATGGAAAGCCCCATAGCATCTATGAGGCGACCGCCTCATTCGCCTCTCCTATTATCCACCCCTGGTCACTGCGTTGATCCTTGTAAATGAGTTCACCAGGTGAAGAATTGCATTTATCAATTTGAGTCTCCCGCTTGAATTTCAAATAGTTTCAGATTTCTCGCAACAGCATGCAATACATACCCATCATCAAAATTATAGGTGTGTGACTTTAATCCAATAAAACAACCAAACTTCCAAATATCAGAAGGTTTTATCGTTATGAACCAATTATTTTATTAGTGCAGTAATTGTTTCTTCCGCTTTACATTTTCTTAGATAAAATAACAAGAAAATCCATGAAGTTGGCTGTTTTTGCAAAACCAAATTATATTTATAGACTGCTAAAAAAAAAAGTTCCATATTTTGTCCATGTTACGTGAAACGTTTTGTCTCTACAAAGTAAGTGTTAGTTGATAAACTCAGTTAACGCTGAGCGAGGAGAAAAACACTGAAATAGCGCACCAGCTCTAACTGCATTCACTCATTGTCACACACGAATCCGGCAATAGGAGAGAAATGAAGACGTTTTAATATCAATTTCTGAAGTGAATGGCTGAAAAAGCCAAATGGGCGCACAAAATCATGTAATTTGTTTAGATCAAGGTGTCAAATGTTCTTGCGAGATATTCAGCTTGAGGCTTATAATTTCATTTGAAAAGAATTTCAAACATTCATCAATATCTCAACCAGCTCTTAGTGGAAATTTCTTCGAAATTTCAGCCTAGCGCATCTGTAAAGTGCCGGGCACAAATCCACACAAATTTTAGACAAAGTGTGAATATTGTTTATTTTCTTATCCATCTTAGCATAAGGTATCAAGAAAAGCCAAGGTGATTTTAAGCGAACGAAGTGAAAATGCTGTGAACAACATGTTGGTTGACAGGGGAAACACAATCTTGTACAAGCAATCATTATTTTTAGACCACCAAACGCATTGTAACACACTTGTTTAAACATAGGCGAACGTGAAGCAATCACACAGGAGTACGAAGGCTGCTTGTCCTAAGATTTATATTTTCCTGGTTGATGATACCCGTTATTGGTTTACGTTTTCGTGAAAAAAGTACTTTAATTGTTTGAAATTTTCCATATTTTCTTTGTTTTTTTCCCCAGAAAAATGAAGATCAGAATGGAAAGCTTTCTATCTGAATAAGCCTGTAGGACTGAGGATGCGTATTGTTACGTCTAATCGATTTCTTATTAAAAACATTTGCTGATGGGATTCCCAGTGGGCTGATTTCTCGAAAGCTTACAGCAAACCGAGAGCTTTTAATTGTTGGTTAAGGCAGTCACACACAAACCATCAAAAACAAAAAAATTTTGCAAGTTATCTATAACATTAGTGTCGGAGGCGGGGTTGCAGGGGGTGCAAGAGCACCCACACAATTTTGATTTGTCAAAAATTCAGGCAAAATCCCTAAAATTTTGGGAAAAATCACCTGAAAATCCGGGCAAAAATGGCGCCCAACGTTTGCAGAAAAACAAATGAAGACCCTTTTTTAGGAGCTCACACCAATAAAGGTCTTCATGATCTTTGTGGGAAAAAATTTGTAGGCAAATGTTGCAGAACAATTTTCGGGCAAGTTTGGAGAAATTCGGGCAAAAATCCTTCGCACCTTCAAAAATTTGCTTGCTCCTACACCTATGATCTATGAAGTAGAAATTTCAGTATAACGTACTTACTCAAAACCGTACATTTTTCAAATAATTTGGTAACTAAAAATTTTTGTCGTGGGAACATCATTTGCAATATTTGTCAGTGATAATGCCTTGAGACTTGGTCATTCAAACTGTTTTCTGTCTGGTGTATCTGCAGGTAGGAGAATGACCAAGACAATGAAAAATTCCCGAAATTCGAAAAAAAATTGTCTTGGAAGTGGTAATAACATTTTTGAGAGATATTAGAAAATTTTTGACAAAACAAACGAATTTTCAAATCTCGAGTGTTGGTTCGGAACTTTCGAGTCTTGGTATTGGTTTCGAAGCTTTAAACCGCAGGTCGCCGTCTCGGAGGTTACAGTCCCGACTGCATCAGTGACACTTGTTTAGGCTGCTTGAAATCTTAATCGCAACGAAATATTTGAATACTTTCCACTAAAATACTGACACCAAAATCTAGAAAGATTTGTGTAAACAGTACGATAAAAAATCAATCTTTTAACAACAATTGACTTTATGAAAATGCAAGCAAATAGTTTACCTCAGTTTCTCAAAAAGAAGTAGAACAAATTGGAATGTAGAACAAATTTAACTTTATAGGATTTCAGGTGTCGCGTGAATTGCGTTATGACAAAAATATAAGCATCAGGGTGGACGATTTGAAAACTTTACATTTGTATTTTGAACAAATTTCATAATTGTGGGTACTTGGTATAATTGTGAAAGTATACTCGTGAAAGTAACCCGCTCTCTTCAATAATAAAGTTAAATCTTCCCTCAAACGAGAGAACACTTGAAATTAAAATTCCACCCATCACTGTGACGTAGCCTGGTTGACGAACGCAGCCATAATCTAAGTATGTCAAAGGAATTCACTGTTGATGTCTAGACCCCTGGTGCTGAACCGTTTCGTTAGAGCGGCAGCTTGAAACCTACGATAGCACGTTTAACGTCTTTTGCATCAAGGTTCAAGTCGTCATGACAGAACATCGGAAAAACGACTGTCGATGGCGAATACCGATGTAACATGATGACCTCCGCTTACACGAAGTTTACCCCCCTTTTGGCTGCGAAGTGCCTCTGCTTTTTTGCTGAATCTTGAAACTGAACTCCTCAAGACACCAGGTCAACTTTTACGTTTTCAAAGCAAGTCTCAAAAAACGTGCAATCCGATCTCTTTTTTCAGAAAATACTCGCGTAGTATAGTTAATCGGATAACTCTACCATATAGGAAGCATTTTTACTGAACTAAGTTCACTTAAAGTAATCAACACAGACCATAGTCATCCATAGATTATCAGTAGCACTTACTTTATTTACAAAAGCGTTTTAAATCTCTATGAAGGTTATAAAACAATTATGCACAACCGTGAAACAAGTTGTCCACTAAAGCTCATCACATTAGCTTACTTTCCCACCTTGACAATTGCTTTTTGTCACAGTAGAAGCTACACATTACATCATTTCAGGAAAGATATGACTAGCAAGGTGTGGCTGTGATGTAACCGACAAACGTGGCACGCAATGTCAGGTTTAAGTGTAATTTCCACTCGATAGTAAAGCTTGATCGATGGGTACAAATTGCCACAAGCTTGCTATCATTAACAGCACAGTGAGTCCGCCCTAAACGTGTGTTGGGCTCTCCTGTGTTATCTGCTCAAAAAACTAGGATACCCCCTCATGTTGCGTCACTTTGTCGGTGAGCGCGCAGAAAGCAAACAAAATTTTTACTTCATTTGCAGTTTTAACCCAGCCGTGCACTGCTTATCAAGTTGAAAGATCAGCTGGAATTTGACCGCACCTGTGGTCGGAAGTATTGCCCGATAACAGCCCATGGTCATTGATCACCTACCTGGACAAGCTAACAGGGGATGTACATTTCAAAGATAGCATTGCCCACCCGCAACCAACAAGACAAACATCTTTATTGACCCAAGTGGCTTTTTAGAAGATGATGCAACTGATTGCTCGGCTGTTGTGTACGTTTGTTACCAGGGCCTCAACCAGCTGGTATTTTCGGTGGAGAATCATTGCAACCTGTTGTCTGTTGTTAACAACTAAAAAACTTTTCGGCCCTTTCAAAATGTTAAAATGTTTTTGAAAATTTCCGGGTGGGAATTGCCCAGTTTTCCCCCCTTCTGGTTGCGGCCTCTGTTATTACACGCACGTAGAAAGAAAGTGCTAATCCTTGCAGTGAAGTAAAGGGTCGTAGGGAGACTCAGCGTGCTGCATTCCGCAACTGTAATTGCTTTGCCTTTTTGCTGCCACTATGCAAACATTTGTCGCTGTGATGCAACGGGAATGTTTTGATCAAATACAATAATGTATGGATCTGTGTGGAGAAAAGCGCACAGGAACATCCTTGCCTTTCTTATGAATGAAAATTTTTTTTCAATTGCTGAAATACAACCGGGTTTACCGCTTGTCAACACCTGAAAATGTTTGTGATGAGGGAAATGGAACAGCGTAACGGTTTGGATATATTTATGTCAATATTAACCTAGATAGAAAAAAACTTACAACTGCGAAAACACTTACAGTGCACTGTTTAACCGTTACTCGTATAAATTCGGAGCAAACTGTCGCATATCATAACTCAGTGAAACGGCTATAACAGTTGACATGAAACAGTTGCAAACGGCCACCTGTGCGGGCGAAGTACAAGCAGAACAATAGGGGTACAGCATGTTATTCGCTACAGCCTGCGAGCAACGATCTTCCCGATAAGTGGAATAGGCTTCGCTCAATTGCTGAAGCGAAACTTTCAGCACCAACGGTGCACCGCAGAGTTTGACTGTTTAAATTCAGTTACGTACACGTTGCCTGCACCTTGATGACGATTTTATAAACTGTAATTTTGAGATGGATTGTGAAACATGAATACATTTTCGTACAACGGTTATATTATTTGCAAATTGGCTACTATGTATGACTGTGTATGTACTGTATGTATTTATCTTCAGTGTGAAAGCTGAAAGAAGCTTTCGTCCTCTTTGTTACTTAAATTTCTACACACTCACTACACAAACGCGTTTACCCACAAACGAAAAATGATCAACAATAAAAACAATAGTGGGCATTCAGGTGTATCAAACGAAACGATTTCCTAGAATAACATAAATTTTTGTGATGGACTTTTTTAGAGTATTCTGAAAAGCAGACATGTTACTTGTTTTTTTCCTGCGCAATGTAACAGTCTGGAAACAAAACACATTGTGTGTGGACCAAACCTGTGTTGTTTTTATCAATCTCAACTACTATAATGACGACAGAACATGAAACGTAGACCGACAATTCAAATAAAATTATTCCACATAGGCAAAAATTTCGACTTTTGGAAGAAAATATTTTGTCAAACACAGCTTCTGACAAGTACATTTAAAAATAAGAGTTTCACAGAATGCAAGCCACAGCTAGTGTGGAGTTCAGGTACTTCGCTCCTTCTGAACATCCATCACTAATGCTAAACAGAATTCATCAGTCGATTGCTATCACCTCTATCAATGTTGCATTTACATTAGAAAACTGTGCTTGCCACGGCCACTTGAAAACTTTCATAAGGTTAATATTGGTGCTCCTAAATTAACGCCATGTACTTCACTTCTCGAAGCAGTTTCCATTGGCGGCCCGCTTATAGATCAGAAGAGTGAAAATAAAATCGACAAAAATGGTTAGTTTTGCTCTTTTAATGTTGTTGTGTAGGATTGAAACATACACCGTTTGGTTAAACAGCTAAACAATCTTGAAACCTCAAGAACGACATCTTTTACTCTTGTTAGCTACAACCTTCCTGGCACAGACTAAAGTGCTGGAAGCGATATGCGAGTACTAATATTACAAAAACTGAGCTTTTCCGTACAAATTGGTTAAAAGGTACGGAACATGAACTTGATATTTTCGTTAACAACAATATGAAATTAACTTGTTTGGCTTGAAGAACATAAAGTAACGACTTCAGGCAAAACTCTCCCCACAGATTTCAATCATCGGCAAGTCTCAGGGCTAGTATGCTGAAGATAGTGTTCATGAGGAAGCAATGGTTTTCATTTTATTTTGAAAGATCTTCTACTCCAAGATTAGAACTCGTACCTCCAGACACCGAGCTGTTAGAACGTAGAGTTGATTAAACGATAGTTATTCATGACAAAAGTATCTGACAACCGACATTGCTCTGAATTACTGCATTTCCATTATTTATCACCATGTTTCTGTTGATTTTTAATTATTTTCCTACTGCCAGTACAGACAGAAAATCGTCGTCTGTCTCAGTCATTTGCTGTTTATTTACTTTTCACATTCTGCGATCTAGCCTAATTGAGAAAAATACACGGTTTGTGTTCGTGAGGTTCGAATCATGATGTGAAATTGCAAGCAATATTAACTGTTTGCCAATCGATTTAGGATATATTGGACCACATTGCTTCAAGCAGTCCAGTATTTGCGTGTCTGTCAAAAACCGCTATTCACGAACACAGCGATAAAATCAAAACACATAATTCCTTCCAAAGGCGTGACAGACAATTTCTTTCGGGAGGTGAGTTTGTAATAAAATGGGCAAAAGCTCTGAAATATTGTGGTCGTGAAAGGTGAAAATTGCTTTGATAAATATAAACATGCTACTAATTTTAGGGGGGTACTTCGCTGCTGGAATGTAACAGGCAACCCTTTAAGGCCCGCCACGGCCATTTTTTTATCAGAGTTAGCAACTTTTGCAACTCCATAACTCGCCAGTGGATTGAGCTAGAGAGCTGTGCAAACCCTCTACGGATTTGGCAAGTCTTCTAGTTTATTTTGCAATTTTTTTTAATTTTGGGTTTGGGGTTTTCTGTGGGTGACGTCAAAATGGGGGCGTGTGTTCGCGATTTTATGGCTGAGGTTATCTAGCCCTGGACGCCAACTCAATGGGCCATTTTTTGGCTCAATTTTTTGGAATTTAGGTTATCATCAGAGTCTTTAGAGCCCTTGTTTGGCTTGCTATCATATCTGGAACCAAAAACCAAAAATTGGTACAAATTCTACTCCAACAAACGCTGACCCTGGGCATATTACACCCATGGCAATAAATGGCCATAAATCACCAGCAGAATGAGCTAGAGAGCTGTTCAAACCCTCTAAAGATTCAGGAAGACCTGTATGGAATTATAATTAAAACAAAAATATTTACTTTTAAATATCCTTTTTTATTTACTTTTAAATGTCCTTTTTTGTTGGCTTTTTGCTGATGTTTACATAACTGAGGAAGTTTTGACATTTTATTTACATTTGGATAATGTCAACATCCTGTGAGAATGGAACAATCGAGCCGATTTCCTGGTTCAAAATTTTATTGAGTTCTATTAGATTCAAGGCTACAATACGAATCTTTAGAGCAGAGCTTCTCAACCGGTGGGCCGCGAAATATTCCGAGATAACTTAAATATTTTTTGTAAAAAGTTATCGGTTGATACAAACTGCATTTTTTAGAAAAAGTTATGAATTACGAAAGCCAAAAATGTATTATTGTCGCATTCTATCCAAGGAATGCTCCCATTTTTAACCCTGGATTGCTATTGTGGGTTCCACAAACCCAAGGCAAGTGCGGTGACCACGTGTTACATATGTAAGGACGCGTCGGAGCGCTTTCCACGCTTCAGTAGCTTCATTTATTTTGTGCGACTTGCTGACAGGTGCGCATGCGGTCGCACTCGCTCTTTCAGATTTTGCAGTGTTGAGGAAAGGTTGTGATATCGGGTCATGCGTACACGACGGTATAGTTGGTGTGAGGATTGTTTCATCGCCATAATTACGCCTAATCATGAGCTCTGAAACAAATTTTTCGTGAAGTGGGCCCAAAATCAAAGTCTCGGCGAAAAGTGGGCTGCGACATCAAAAAGGTTGAGAAGCACTGCTTTAGAGGGTTGATTGACTTTGTAGCGTTTCTGTTTCAAAAGTTATGGCAAAATAACCGAATATTCATTAGGAAAATCCCCTAGGTGTTTCTAAAGAATTTGGCTTTTTATGGCCATAACTGTGGCACCGGAAACCTTAAAAAGTCGATCAAAGGCTCTAATGACTCACATTATAGCCTAGAATCCAATAAAACTTTGAGCCACGAAATCGGCACATTGGATCGGCGATGACATCATAAAAAAAAACGCAAAACCTCCTCCAATCATGACGTCATCGACTAAAAACCCCAAACCCAAAACTTAAAATCTTTAAAAAAATATAAACAACAAGACTTTTCCCATCTATAGAGAGTGTGAACAGCTCTCTAGCTCAACCTGCTGCCGAGTTATGACTGACTAAAATTCGGTCTGAGAGGCAAATCATACCTTTCGAAGCACTATTTCATTTTTGTCAAAAATGGGGTTTTTGAACCGTAATCATGCGTCCAGGTACGCTAGAAAGTCCATCAAAGCTCTACAGACACGGATTATAGCCTAGATTTCAAAAAAACTTTGAGCCAAAATTGGTTCATTGGGTTGGCGCCAGTGGTTAGGTATACTTGTCCAAAATGTCGAAAACATGCCCCAATTGTGACTTCACCCACAGAGAACCCCAAACCCAAAACGAAAAAAAATTATTTGATCTAAACTAGAAGACTCGCTGAATCCGCAGAGGGTGTGAACAGCTCTCTAGCCCAATCGACTGGCGAGTTATGGCCAGAAATGTAGTGGCCGGTTAAGTGGCCGCCGTGGGCATTCAAAAGCACTTGCTCACGTCATGTGTGGTTACGTATTAGTTGTACCCATATCGGTCATGTACCCATATCAGATATAGTACTACGTGCATTTCGCAAAATCCTAAACAGTAAGCCTTGATCAGAGTCTTCAGAGTAATGTTTCGTGGCATTAAACAGTATTCATGCTTTGCAAGAAAATCAAAATTGAATTACTGCCACAAAATACAACTATGCTGGCCAACAAGGACGTACACTTGGACGAAGCGTATTTCTCAAAACAATCAAGTAGATATAGACCACACTTAGCATGGCACGGAAGCATGGCTCTGCACTGAACATGACAAATACGGTGTGATATTGCTGCAATGTTATTTTTCACCAAAATAACAGCCTGCTCTGCCCTCTGGCAACATAATAAGCTCTTTATGATTACACGCCACGTTGTCACAGCAATTATTTCGTAGAGATATTTCTGTTCGAACTTTGCGAAGATTTGTGCCACTGCATTGCGAAATCACTCATTGAATAACGTTTGTTATTCACATAAATATTTCAAGGGCATCACCCGTCTTGTCCATGGACAGTTTTTCAATCCCGTCTCATGGAATTCCCACGAAAATACTAATGCGAAGAACGTTACATCATGTGCGGTTCCAGTGTATAGCTTCAGCGGAACCATTGATGAAAAGATGCACAAATTTCTAAATTCCGATCCAATAAAAATAGGGTGACCCTGTATTTAGATTTACCCGAAAAAATGCCAAAGACTTTATTTTCAAGGGCCTCTTATCAATCCGCTATGCCACTGATCCTCCACATTTAATGCTTACTGTGTTGTGCGCATATAATAATGGCATTCAACATCAGAAAATTCCAGCTTTATGACCTAAATTACTAACGATGGAAAATGGGTGATATTTCAAGTATATTTCACTGACAAATCCCAATCCATGGGTCAATTCCCATGACGTGAATTCCCATGGAGAAACCTGGGCATCACATATGTTTCTTACACGCATTGTTATTTTTATTGCAGTTGTTCAATTTTAAATGAGATTCTTTATTCTAGGAATTTATTATCTTGGCAAAAAACATTGTGTTGTACTTGAAAGCAAAACTCTTTGAGAACATTTTAATGTGAAAACGTAGTGTAAATGTGATGAAAGTTCGAGCCTTCGTTTCACTGTAACTAACAAACGACATTTTTACGAGTAATGGGCTTCAATGAAACTTGTTGTTGTGGAATGAAGCAAAGGAGAAGGCAGACTAACTGACGATTTTATCACGTTACACACTAAATTGTTGCTTATGGATGTATTCTTCAAAGCTTTGGTCAATTGATAACTTAAAAAATTCACATTCAATTTTAATATCCTGGTTGATGTTTGGATCTGGTTTCAAATGAACAAATTTCATTCACAAACTTAAGACCAAATAAGTCAAACATAAAAATTTTCGAGAAATTAGGGGGTTTTCAAAACCCTTCCCCGAATTAGTTGATCAAATTCAAATTGCATGATACCATTCACAAAAATCATCAACCAACATTGAGTTGAATGAATTTTTTGAAGGTGCCGCTGCTTTTCTCAAAATCAAATTAACTTTCAACAATCTGTCGTCTTTGGATTTTGAGCTAAGACATGGTTGCAAGAGACGTATCGAGTGTCAAGCATAGCATTTATTATTATACAAATTCTTTCTTCTTTCTTGCACCACGTTAGAGCTTGATTGGGTCAAGGGGTACGGTGCGGTCTTTATCAATGTTAGGCGTCATCACCAACCCATGTGTAGTTGAACTTGGCTGTGCAGAGCACATTGCCCTTTCAGATTTATTTTTCACGTGCCAACCTGCACCACTGCTACGGTTATTTCGTTATCGTAACGACAACCCAAAGGCAAGACGTGGATTATTATAATCATCATCCAGGGCTGGTCAGTCTATCATACGTTTATCAGCTTCGATGTCACAGCAAAAAATAGTTGCTTCAAAAAAAACACTAAAAGTGATCGCAGAGGAATGAAAATAGAATATTTTGAACGAAAGACCTTGTGCACTTAGTTGAAAAACAACCGTTTTTGAATATTTGGCAAACGGAAGTGATGCACAGTAATTGCATGGTAAGTACTTATTGCTTTAAAGTACAGTATTTCGCTGCGAAGTATTTGAAATGGAGTAGAACCACTTATCGCTTTGAAGTATTTCGATTCAAGGGTCGATAATTCGACGAAAGTTGCATAACACATCTAATCTAGGCGACAAAATTAGTTGTATAAGATTTTTATCTGCAATGGGTGTTGTGGGCAATAAACTGGGTGTGAGGTGCATGTTTTACTTCCACTGCAATAGCCCCATATTTACCGTACATGTCATAGTCAACAACATTTTTCAAGCGATAATGCATATCCGGGTTTGATCATGATCTTAGAGTCGCTGGGGCGATTTAATGCTTTTATAATTTTTCGGTCATGACATCATCACCCGAAAACTCTATTTGGCTAAGGAACGCGATAATGGCGATTGCGTTTTTATACTGCGCAAAACGATTGTTGCTGCTTTATGATTGGCTCCACCATTTAAATTGTTCTTATTTATTCATAATTTTCCTTGTCTTACCAAAAAACATCAAATTATTTCAGTCTTTGAAAGTAGGCTTTTTTGCTTGTTTGAATAAACAAACATCACGAGGATTTTACCTATTGTTTGATCAACCAGAAACAGAAAAAAAAATCTACTTGAACCACACGACGGTTTGTTCTCAAGCACAGTTGGAAGTACTATTCGCCCGGGTGTCGCTTGGACCAACAGTTGTTCAAGTTCGTCTCAATTTTTCGAATCTAAAGAGCAACTCATCACAGTTTCACACTAAGTAATATCTGCAGATTGAAAACTTAAAATAGGATAACAAGATCTACTCAGAAAGTGACAAAAGTGTTCTCAACTCACTGTTCCAACATTCAGAGAAATGCAAAATATTTGCCAGATTGAGTGAAGTAACGTAGACAATTGCCTTATGGTGAATTTCATGCTTTGTTTATCGTCTCGAACAAACTTTAGGGAAGGTTTCAAGAATAAAAGAAGGCCAGAACCGCCGAAGGAGAAAAGGTCGACTGTTGCCAGTCGACTATATATGCTAGCGTTTTGTCAAACGCCAGCAGTTCGATAGCAGTTACTGATGATGGCATCAATTGAATAAAATCTACTTTTTGCTGAGACTCAATGACTTAGACTCTCAGCAAGCCGCGCAGTAGCAGCTCAATAACTTTCAGCAGTGCAAAGTTTGTCGTTTATGCAGGGTGTAAGGGTTTGGAAATTTATGCAAAGCCACACAAAAAAAGAAACATTATCTGTGGCTAAGTTTGGTGTATCGAAAATTGCTGTTCTTTATGAAACGTTGCAAAAATCAACCCAGTTCCCCAATCGGAAGAGTGGTTTTGTCGGTGCATCTTCTCTCATACTAAAGTACGTTCGCTGTTTCGTTAAATTTATGTTTTATCATAAGATATTCACTGTCAAACATCGCCTCAACAATGATTATAATTCATCCACAGTTTGGACATTACATGTACCTTTAAAAATCCGTTTATTCACTGGATTTCTGCATATACGACAGAACCAATTAAATATATGTGAACATACAGAAAGACACTTCATTGGCTATACACTTTATCATGTTGTAAAACATTGAAAAATCCAATTAAAAATGCATGTATGAAGAATGATCACACAACAAAAATTGAAATGTTGGATTTATAGAAAATTTCAATGTAAAACAAGACAATCCCCTAAATTATCAATATATTTAATGTTGTAAACAAGAACAACAGTGCCTTATCTTTGTTAACAAATTTAGCTGAAAACGCAAAACGGATTTTGAAAAATGCGCGATTCAACGATCTTCAACAATCAGAACATCGACGAGACAATTGGTGACAAAGTCGATTCCATGGACAAGTGCATCGAGAGTTACTTGAGCGAAGAACCTCGACGATTATCTTCCGAAGAACCTCCGTCCCCCGTTTCAAGCGACCAAAGCGATGGAACAGATGGTTGCATTGGTTGCGCAATGCAACATCCTACTGCTGTTGCAGACAATCACCAGTTGAAAGATGTCAAGATTGTTGGCCTTCATAAACAGCAAATGCCAAGGCGTTCATTTGTAAGTTTTATGTTTGCTGAATGCTTAGCAGTTTTGAAAACATGCACGATTTATTGCCAATTAATACCAGATTG